>Ga0209254_10000704_pt1 | contig 28539 bp, 34 predicted proteins | sample FrelakmetDIP11DI_FD_187148 | JGI IMG/M metagenome (GOLD analysis project Ga0209254, IMG submission 187148) | Freshwater lake sediment microbial communities from the University of Notre Dame, USA, for methane emissions studies - DIP11 DI (SPAdes)... | ecosystem: Environmental > Aquatic >... | reverse complement strand
CCTCTTCCGGTGCAGGTACGCCAACCCCCAGGGCATACAACCTCACCCCAGACGCCGCACCCACACCTATCGGCTGTTCGACCTGGTTTTTAAAGAGCGCCCGACCGGCTTGCGCGCGATCAGGAGAGCCCACGATTATACCCGGCGAATCGGCCGCGTCAACAGTGGCGAAGCAAGCGAGCGACAAGCGAGCGATTGACGCAAGCGCCTCCTGAGCCAAGCCCCAGCGCGCAGGAGGCGCCCGCCCGCTTCAGGCCCGGCCCTTGAAGATCGGCCGTCGGATCTCAGGCCCCACGCCGTTTCGAGCCCACAGTCGGCAAGGGAACCCCTGCCTTCACGGCAGCACCTTCACCTCGCGCAGGACGCCGAGGTCGTACGCCTTCCGGTAGTCGACCGCGGGCTTGAGCATTCCCGCGCCGACCATGAAATCATGGGTCTGCTTCCAGCGCTCGTCGGTCATGGTGAGGATACCGCCCTGCGCCGCGTCGCCCCCGGTGACCAGACCGTACTCCTTGATCTTCGCGAGGCCGAAGGCGAGCAGGCCGTTCTCCATCTGCGGGTTGTCGCGCTTGATGAGGGCGTTGCCGGGCGCCGGGTCGGCGAGATAGCTCTTCCAGCCCTCGGCGGTCGCCTGCAGGAACCGGCGCGCGACATCGCGGTTCTTCTCCAGCCAGTCGCGGCGCACGACGACGGTCTGCGCATAGGGGGGATAGCCGAGGTCGCCAAGCAAGAAGAGCACGGGCTTCACGCCCGCCTTCTCCACCGAGTACGGCTCGGAAGTCGCGTACCCCTGTGTCGCCGAACGCTTGTCCACCAGGAACGGCTGCACGCTGAAGCTGTAGGGTCGCTTCTGGTCGTCGGTGAAGCCGTATTGCGCCTTCAGCCACGGCCAGAAGGTCGTGTTGCTCGCTGCGCCGATGAAGATGGGCCGCCCCTTCAGCTCCTCGATCGACTTCGTCGGCGGATGGGCGATGAGCACGACCGGGTCACGCTGGAAGGTGGCGCCGATCGTCACCACCGGCAGCCCATCCTCCACGACCTTGAGCGTCTGGATGTCGAAGCCCATGAAGATGTCGATCTGTCCCGCCATGAGGAGCTGCAGGCCATTGACTTGCGGACCGCCCATCTTGAGGGTCACGTCGAGCCCGTGCTTGCGGTAGATGCCCTGCGCAACCGCCTGGTAGAAGCCGCCGTGCTCGGCCTGTGCGAGCCAGTTCGTGCCGAAGGTCACCTTGGCGAGCTCTTGCGCCCCGCCCGGTCCGGCGAAGAGGCCGAAAGCGGCCACGCAAAAGAGCCTGGCGAGAGTGCGAACGACGGTCTTCATGTCGGCCTCCGAATGCGTCGCGCGGCTTCGACCGCTCCAGCCTGCGACCGAGCGGCGGGATTATCCCCGCCATCAACGCTCCCGCTCGAGCTCGCTTTCGTGCCACTTGCCGAGCGCGAGGCGCGACAACCAGACCGTGGCGGCGAAGAGCGAAACCCCGGCCAGCGTCACCAGCGCGAGCGCTGCGAACATGCGGGGAACGTTGAGCTGGTATCCCGCCTGCAGGATCTGGTAGGCAAGACCCGCGGCCTCGCCGCCGGTTCCGGCGACGAACTCCGCCACGACTGCGCCGATGAGGGCGAGGCCGCTCGCGACACGCAGCCCGGCGAAGAAGTACGGCGCGGCACTCGGCACGCGAAGCCGCAGCAGCTCCTGCATTCGCGAGGCCTTGTGCATGCGAAAGAGCGCGGCGAGCCCGGGATCGACGCTGCGCAGGCCGAGCGTGGTGTTGGCGATGACCGGGAAGATCGCGACGATCACTGCGCACACCACGAGCGCCGTCTGCGTGTCCTTCACCCAGATGATGATGAGCGGCGCGATGGCGACGATGGGCGTGACCTGCAGCGCGACGGCGTACGGAAAGAGCGAGAGCTCGATCCAGCGGCTTTGCACGAACAGGAACGCGAGCAGCGTCCCGAGCGCCACAGCGATCGCGAACGCGACGAGCGTAGTGCGCAGCGTGACGAGCAACGACGGCCCGAGAATCGGCCAGTCGGAGACGAGGGTCTTCGCCACGAGCGACGGCGCGGGAACGATGTAGCGCGGCACGTCGTAGGCGCGTACGGCGAGCTCCCAGCCCCCGAGGGCGATCGCCGCGATCACGACCGGCATCACGACGCGCAGGGTGCGTTCGTCGCCCCACCCCATTCACGCCCTCGCTTCGCTCGCCTCGACGAGCAGGCTGGACAACGCGCGGCAATGCTCGGCGAAACGCAACGAGGTCCGGAAGTCGTCGTTGCGCGGAAACGGCTCGTCAATGACGCGCTCGCCGGCGATGCGCCCCGGACGTGCCGACAGGACCATCACGCGCGTCGAGAGAAACACCGCCTCGTAGACGCTGTGGGTGACGAACACGACCGTCAGGTGGCGACGCTCCCAGAGCTCGAGGAGGTCCGCGTCCAGCTTCCCCCGGGTGATCTCGTCGAGCGCGCCGAAGGGCTCGTCCATGAGCAGAAGGTCCGGCTTGGTGGCGAGCGCACGCGCGATCGAGACCCGCATCTGCATGCCGCCCGAAAGCTCGCGCGGATAGCTCGCGGCGAAGCCCTCGAGCCCGACGAGCGCGAGCGCCTCGCGGACTGCGCGGTCCGACTCGGCGCGCGGGCGGTGCGCGAGCTCGAGCGGCAGCCGGACGTTCGCGGCGACGCTCGCCCACGGCATCAAGGTCGGCTCCTGGAACACGAAGGCCACATGGCGGCCCGGCTCTCCCAGCCGTCTTGCATCCCCGCCCCACCACGACACGGTGCCCGCGCTCGCTTCTGCGAGGCCCGCCATGACGCGGAGGAGCGTCGACTTCCCGCAGCCGGAAGGGCCGAGCAGGGTCAGGAGCTCGCCTGCAGCGACCGCGAGCGTGATGCCCCGCAGCGCCACGGTGCCGCTCGGATAGACCTTGTCGAGCGCAGCGACATCCACCACGGGAACCGCGGGCGCAGGCGTGGGGCGAGCGAGATGTTGCACGCGGCGAATGACGAGCGAACGGAAAGGCGTGAGCGGGAGGCTCTGGATCGCTGCGGTCGGCGCCGACTCGCAGCGAACACAGGACGCAGTCCCGGATACTAAAGCAGTCCTCGACGGCGACCGACATGCGCCCACGTCCGGACCCATGGGCTTGGGCGGCTCGCACCGGTATGGCTCCCGCGTTGCCGATCCGCACGCGCGGCGTCGAGAAGTGGGCCTGCGCGCCGGTGCTACACTGGCCTCGTGGTGGAAGACCGTATCCGCGCGATTCTCGAAGGCGATCCGCGCATCGCGTACGCCCTCGTGTTCGGGTCGACCGCGCGAGGGACGCACCACGCCGGCAGCGATATCGACTTGGCGGTCGGGCTGCGACCGGGAGTACGCCTTTCGGCGCTCGATGTCGGCGAGATCATCGGTCGGCTTGAGACGGCCGCGCGACGCGACGTCGACCTTGTCCTGCTGGACGAAGCGCCGCCGGCGCTTGCCTTCCGGGTGTTCCGCGACGGACGGCTCCTGTTCGAGCGCGATCGCGCGGCGATGGTCGAGCGCAAGACGCGCGCGATACTGGAGTACCTCGACTTCAAGCCGATCGAGGAGATCTTCACCCGTGCGGTACTGAAGGCGGCTCGGCATGGTTGACCAGCGCGTCGTCGCCGCCAGAGTGGCCGCGATCCGCGATGCGCTGAATCGCGTGGCGCAGACGCTTCCCGCCGAGGTCAACGCCCTCGCGAACGACAGGACTGCGCGCGAAGTGGTTGTCCTCAACCTCTTCGTCGCGCTCCAGGAAAGCGTTGCGCTCGCTGCACACTGGCTCGCCGACGACGGCCTGGACGTGCCGGACACGTACCGCGAGATCTTCCTCGCGCTCGCCGAACATCACCGCATCCCGCCCGAGCTCGCGCGTCGGCTGGCCGCGGCAGCGGGCTTCCGTAATCTCGTCGCACACCGGTACGGCGCGCTCGACATCGCCCGCGTGCACGAGATCGCGACCGACGGTCCGGGCGATCTGCTGCAGTTCTGCGCGCTGGCGAGCCGCGCGGCCGGCAACGCGTAAGCGCCGCAGCGCTTGAACGCGTGCTACACCGCGACGCGCACGCGTAGCTGAGCGGCCGGGGTGAAGAACGTCCGGCGATACAAGGCCACCGCGAGCGCCGCGGTGATGGCGTTCGCCGCGGTGAGCATGAACATCACGACCAGCTGGTAGCGCACCGCGAGCGTGGGATCGGCGCCGGCGAGGATCTGACCGGTCATCATCCCGGGGAGCGAGACGATGCCCACGACGGCGAGCGCGTTCACCGCCGGGATCATGGCCGCGATGGTCGCCCTGCGCATCGGCTCCGCCGCAGCCTGACCCGGCGTCGCGCCGAGCGCGAGCAGCGCCTCCACCTCGCCGCGCCGCGACTCCATCTCCGACTGCAGCCGTTCGAGCGCAAGCGCCGCCGCGTTCATGGCGTTGGCGAGGATCATCCCGAAGAGCGGGATCAGGTAGCGCGGGCTGTACCACGGCTGCACGTGGACGATCACCGTGCTCACGTAGACGAGCGTCAGCGCCGCGCCCGCGAGGATGGCGAAGCCGGCGATCGGGAACACCGTTGCCCGGTCGCGCGCCGTCTTCCCCTGTCGCCTGGCCGCAGTGACGGTGGCGACGACGACCATCAACGCGAGCACCGCCAGGACGATCCACCACCGATCCGTGGTGAACACCCACACGAGCAGGTAACCCACCGCGATCAGCTGCACCGTCGCCCGCAGCGCGCCGAGCACGATCTGCTTCTCGAGGCCGAGCTTCTGGTACGCGGAGAGCGCGATCGCGACCAGGATCAGCGCGGCGGCGAAGATGAGATCGAGCCACGAGATGTCGATCGGATGCGCATCCATCTCAGTGGTCCTCGCCGGCCGCGAGGAACTCGCGGGTCCTTGGCTGCGCGGGACGCTGCATGACCTGCGTGGCCTCGCCCGCCTCCACGACGCGCCCGGCTTCGAGCATCACGACCCACGTCGCAGCGACGCGCGCTTCGCGCAGCCGGTGCGTGACGACGATCATGGTGAGGCCGGTGGTCTCGCGCAGGTGCGCGAGCGTGTGCACGAGCCGGTCGGCGACCTCGGGATCGAGCGCGGCGGTAGGCTCGTCGAGGAGCAGCACCTCGGGTTGTGTCACGAGCGCGCGCGCCAGCGCGACGCGCTGCTTCTCGCCCCCCGAAAGGTCGGCCGCGATCCGGTCGGCGAAGCCGGCATCGAGCTCGACGAGCTCGAGCAGGCGCGCGACCTCCCCGTCGGCGAGGGGCTCGGCGGCGTCGCCCAACCGCTGTGCCACGCCGAGGTTCGCGCGTACGGTGCCGGCGAACATGACCGGGGCCTGGAACACGAAGCCCACCCGCCGGCGGAGCGCGCGGACCGGCACCTCGGTAAGCGGCTGCCCGAGGAACTCGACTGTGCCCGATACCGGATCGTCGAGGCGGTTGAGCAGGCGCAGAAGGCTCGTCTTGCCCGCACCGCTCGGCCCGATGAGCGCCGTGAATCCGCCGCGCGGCAGGTCCAGGGTGAGGCCGTCGAGGAGAAGCTTGCCGGAGCGCTCCTGACGCACCTCGTGCAGGCGGAAGGCAGGCTCTGGCGAATCGCGCGGCCCGGTGGCCAGAGCGCGGTTCACGTCCCAGGTGCGGACGCCCGCCGTCTCGACCGTCAGAAGCCGCGCTCCGGCACGAAGGGCCGCAGCTCCTCGCTCACCTGCGCACCGAGGCGCTCGAGCTGGTGCCGAACGCCGGCGTCGGGCAGGACGAGCAGCCAACCGTCCTCCACCTGCGCCGGCACGTGCCGTGCGCCGAGGACGTAGGTCGCTCGGGCGAGTGCGATCGGCGTCGGGAACGCGGCATGGAGCACGGCCTCGCTCGCCGCCACCACCCGCACGACCTTGCCGTCCTCGCTGCGCAGGAACGCTTCGTCCGTGAGGCGCGCGCCGCGCGGGAGCATGACTTCCACCGCTTCGCCGGACTTGAGCTGCGCGTCGAAGCCTTCGCGCTGTCGCTCCGCGTAGGTGAGCACCAGCGTCCCGTACGGGTCGTCGTGAGGCGCAACGACGTGGGTGAGCCGGAGCACGAGAGCCTCTACACCAGGCGGACGCGGGCGAACTTGCGCTTGCCGACCTGCAGGACTGCCGCAACGCCGGGCGGCATGGTGGCGGCCTTGTCCGCAACACGCTCGCCGTCGATCTTCACGCCGCCCTGGTCGATCATGCGCATCGCCTCCGAGATGCTCGCGGTGAGACCGGCCTCCTTGAGCACCTGCGTGACCCGGATCGGCTCGCCGGAAGTCGCGACGCTGACCTCGCGCATGTCCTCGGGCATCGCGCCCTGGCGGAAGCGCGCATCGAACTCCTCGCGCGCGCGCGCGCCGGCAGCCGCTCCGTGGAAGCGCACGGTGATCTCCTCGGCGAGCATGACCTTGGCATCGCGCGGATTGCGGCCGGCCTCGACCTCGGCGCGCAGCTTCGCCACCTCGGCCTCGGTGCGGAAGGACACCAGCTCGTAGTAGCGCCACATCAGCGTATCGGAGATCGACATGACCTTGCCGAAGATCTCGCCCGGCGGCTCGGTGATGCCGATGTAGTTGCCGAGGGACTTCGACATCTTGTTGACGCCGTCGAGGCCTTCGAGCAGCGGCATGGTGAGGATCACCTGCGGCTCCTGGCCGTGGTGCTTCTGCAGCTCCCGGCCCACCAGCAGGTTGAACTTCTGATCGGTGCCGCCGAGCTCGACGTCGCTCTGCATCGCCACGGAGTCGTAGCCCTGCGCGAGCGGATAGAGCAGCTCGTGAATCGCGATCGGCTGGTTGGCGCGGTAGCGCTTCGCGAAGTCGTCACGCTCGAGCATCCGCGCCACCGTGTGCGTCGCGGCGAGCTTGATCATCCCCGCGGCACCCAGCTCGGTCATCCACTTGGAGTTGAAGAGGACATCGGTGCGCTCCGGGTCGAGGATCTTGAACACCTGCTCCTGATAGGTGCGCGCGTTCGCCTGGATCTGCTCGGGCGAGAGCGGCGGGCGCGTCGCATTGCGGCCGCTCGGGTCGCCGATCATCCCGGTGAAGTCGCCGATGAGGAACTGCACCTGGTGGCCGAGCTCCTGGAACTGCCGGAGCTTGTTGATCACCACGGTATGGCCGAGGTGCAGGTCGGGCGCGGTCGGGTCGAGCCCGAGCTTGACCCGGAGGCGGCGGCCGGACGCGAGCTTCGACTGCAGCTCCTCCTCGGGCAGCAGTTCGTCGCATCCCCGGCGAAGGACGTGCATTGCATCACCGGGATCGATCATCGCTGTCGCCCAAGCATTGACGGTTGTTCAACGTTTGTTACACTCGCCCGACACTGTGGGGGCAGCGGGCTCGTGATCAATAACAAGTCCTTGATTCTAGCCGAGTCGGGTCGGCAGGGCGATCGCCGTCGGCGGGCGAAGGTGGTCGCCGGGATGGCCATTGCCTGCGTGCTCGGCGCGGTGGCCGCGATCGCGGCCGTCGAAGACGCGGGCCGGGCGTCCGGCAGAACCGATGCGCAGACGGTGATTTCGGCACTGCCGCTCGCGGCCGACGTTCTCGACGCCTGGGGCGGCGACCGTTACGTGCGCGAGGAGCTCGTGCGCGGCGGCGACACGCTCGGCTCGCTGCTCGCGCGCCTCGACGTCCACCCGGCCGATCAGGCGGTCCTCGGGCGTGACCACAGCCAGTCGAGAGCCTTCCGGGCGTTGCGTCCGGGCATGTCGGTGGAAGCGGAAACCGATGCGAACGGCCGCCTCCTGTCGCTGCGCTTCCTCGCGGCGCGCGATCTCGTGCTCGGCTTCGATCGCAGCCCCTCGGGATTCAGTCTGGTCGAGGAGCCCGCGAACCTCGAGCGGCATGTGGTCGTGCGCTCCGGCCGCATCGAATCGACCCTGTTCGCCGCGGCGGACGACGCGGACGTACCCGATCCGGTGGCGACGCAGCTCGCCGAGGTGTTCGCCGGCGAGGTCGACTTCCACCGCGACCTGCGCCGCGGGGACCGCTTCACCGTGGTGTTCGAGCGAATCCTCCATGAAGGTCGTCCGGTACGCTCGGGGCGGTTGCTCGCGGCGTCCTTCGAGAGCGGCAAGCGCACGCTGCGCGCCGTGTGGTTCGACGATGGCGAGGGGCGCGGCAGCTACTACGCGCCCGACGGGCGGACGCTGCGCAAGTCGTTCCTGCGCTCGCCGCTGGAGTTCTCGCGCATCACGTCGGGCTTCTCGATGCGCCTCCATCCGATCCTCAACACGTGGCGCCAGCACAACGGCGTCGACTACGCCGCGCCGACCGGCACGAAGGTCCGTGCGGTCGGCGACGGCACCGTGGATTTCGCCGGCGTGCAGAGCGGCTACGGCAACGTTGTCGTGCTCCGTCACCCGAGCGGCGTGACCACCCACTACGCACACCTCTCCGCCATCCACGTGCGCAAGGGGGAGCGGGTAGCGCAGGCCGGCACGATCGGCCTCGTCGGCGCGACCGGCTGGGCCACGGGCCCGCACCTGCACTTCGAGCTCCGCGTCAACAACGAGTACCGCAATCCGCTCGCGATGACGCCTCCGGAAGCGGAACCGCTCTCCGGTCAGCGTCTCGCCGTTTTCCGCAGCGCGACCTCGGGCGTCACGCAGCAACTCGGGCTCGCGCGCGAGCTCACGCTCGCTGCGCTGGAGTGACGGATCACCCTCGGGATTGAAAACGGCCGCAATCGCGGCCGTCTTGCTTTGCGCCTCTGGTCCCGTCAGGCGGAGAACGAGGATCCGCAGCCGCAGGTGCTGGTCGCGTTCGGGTTCTTGATCACGAACTGCGCGCCCTCGACCGACTCCTGGTAGTCGATTTCGGCGCCGATGAGGTACTGATAGCTCATCGCGTCGATGAGCAGCGTCACGCCGTTCTTCTGCATGACGGTGTCGTCTTCGTTCGTGTCTTCGTCGAACGTGAACCCGTACTGGAAGCCCGAGCAGCCGCCGCCGCTCACGAACACGCGCAGCTTGAGGTCGGCGTTGCCCTCCTCGTCGATCAGCGCCTTGACCTTGGCAGCGGCGCTGTCGGTGAAGATCAGGGGCGCGGGCAGCTCGGTCACGGCATTCATCGCGAATCTCCTAGTGGCTTCGTCGGGATTATATCGGGGCCGAGGCCGCCGGAGTCAACCGCGCGCATCATGCCAATCCCTTGCCACTACAAGGGATTCTCGCCGGGCCCTGAGGAGCCGCAGCAAAGGCGCCCATGCCCCGCCGCCCATGGCCCCCTTTGCACTCCCCCATCGCAGCGCATGATCCCGCTTGCGCCGGGTCATGCGGACCGTCCTCACGGCACGACCGGCACCGTCTCGAGCCCGCTGCGCTCCGCCAAGCCCAACATGATGTTCATGTTCTGGATCGCCTGGCCGGAGGCGCCCTTCGTGAGGTTGTCGATCACGGACAGCACCACGACCGTGTCACCGCCGCCCGGTCGGTGGACGGCGAGCCGGCAGACATTGGCGGCGCGCACAGAACGCGTGTCCGGCGTGCTTCCCGGCGGCATGACGTCGACGAACGGCTCCTCGGCGTAACGCTGCTCGTAGAGCGCCTGGAGATCGGGCTCCGAAGTGAGCCGGGCATACAGCGTGGCATGGATGCCGCGGATCATCGGTGTGAGGTGCGGCACGAAGGTGACCCGGACCGGCCCGCGCGCTGCGCGCGACAGGCTCTGCTCGATCTCCGGTACGTGGCGATGGCCGGCGACGTTGTACGCCTTGAAGTTGTCGCCGGCTTCCGCAAACAGGATGCCGACCTCCGCCTTGCGCCCGGCGCCGCTCACGCCCGACTTGGCATCGGCGATCAGGTGGCCGGTGTCGACCACGCCGGCCTCGACGAGCGGCAGGAAGCCGAGCTGCACGGCGGTGGCGTAGCAGCCGGGGTTGCCGACGATCCGCGCCTTGCGGATCGCCTCGCGGTACAGCTCCGGCAGTCCGTAGACGGCCTCTTCGTTCAGTTCCGGAACGGCGTGGTCGAGCTTGTACCACTTCTTCCACTCGGCCAGGTCGCGCAGGCGGAAGTCGGCCGCCAGGTCGATGATGCGGACGCCCGCATCGACGAGCCGCCGTGCATCCGCCATTGCCACCCCGTGCGGCGTGGCGAAGAACACCACGTCGCAGCGTGTGAGGTCGGCGTGCGCGGGATCCGAGAAGGCGAGGTCCACACGCCGGCGGAGCGACGGGAACATCTCCGCCACCGGCATCCCCGCTTCCTTGCGCGACGTGATCGCGACCAGCTCCACGTGGGGATGCGCGGCGAGCAGCCGCAGCAGCTCGACGCCCGTGTATCCCGTTCCGCCGACGATGCCGACCTTGATCGTCTTCATTCCCAGACCCTCCTCGAACCGCCTCCGGGCGGCGCACACGAAAAAGCCGCCCGCAGGCGGCTTTTCCTTCGTACGGCGCAGGCCGCGCTAGCGCTTCGAGAACTGCGGCGCGCGTCGCGCGCCGTGCAGGCCGACCTTCTTGCGCTCGACCTCGCGCGCGTCGCGGGTGACGAGCCCAGCCTTCGACAGCAAGGGCTTGAGCGCTGCATCGTACTCGATGAGCGCGCGCGTGATGCCGTGGCGCACTGCCCCCGCCTGGCCCGACTCGCCGCCGCCATCGACGTTCACCTGGATGTCGAACGTGTCAAGGTGGTTGGTGAGGACGAGCGGCTGACGCACGATCATGCGGCCGGTTTCGCGGCCGAAGTACTCGTCGACCGGCTTGCCGTTCACGACGAACTTGCCCTTCCCCGGCTTGAGGAAGACGCGTGCGACCGCGCTCTTGCGCCGGCCGGTGCCGTAGTTCTTGTCGCCGATCATGCCTTCACCTCGAGCGCCTTGGGCTGCTGCGCCGAGTGCGGGTGCTCGGCGCCGGGGTAGACCTTCAGCTTCTTCAGCATCGCGCTGCCGAGCGGCCCCTTGGGGAGCATGCCCTTCACCGCCGCCTCGATCGCTCGCGTCGGGTGCTTCGCCTGCAGCTTGGCGAAGTTGGTTTCGTAGATCCCACCCGGAAAGCCGCTGTGCCGGAAGTACTTCTTGTCCTGCGGTTTCGCGCCCGTCACCCGCACCTTGGCCGCGTTGACGACGACGATGTAGTCGCCGGTGTCGACGTGCGGCGTGAACTCCGGCTTGTGCTTGCCGCGGAGCCGCTTCGCGACGTCGACCGCGAGGCGCCCGAGCACCTTGTCGGCCGCGTCGACCACGTACCAGTCGCGCTTGACCTCATGGGCCTTGGCGGAGAAAGTCTTCATGGAGTGGGGCAGAGAGCGAAAAGCCTGCGATTGTAAGGCGGGGACGCAACACTGTCAAAAAAGCGGGCCGCGGTGTGAAAGGGTCATCTGGGTCATCGCTGCCCCAGTCCGACCGGGGTCGCCCCGGGTCTTCGCCAGTTGCCGCGCCTGGCTCTGTCCGGCGACCCGAAGGGCTGCGGCAGCCCGCCGCCGGTTCGTTCGGCCTTCGATGGCGGTACGTGCGCGACCACCTTCGGCACTGAGCAGGGTGAGCGCTGCTGCGCCCATGCCTTCCCAAAAAAAAGCGCAGCACTTGCGGCTGCGCCGAATCCACCAAAGGAGGAGGGTGGAGGAGTCATCGGGAACGCCGGCCACCGCCACCAACAATACCGACCGCCGTTCACCACGAGCTAAGTATGCCGCCGTTCGCGCGCCCTTGGCAAGTTTTTTTGTGCGGCGCCGCATGACGCTGCCCAAGGCGGGGCGGCACCTCCTTCATTCTCGGCGCGTTTGTCGTTTAGAGCTTATCTTCAAGATGTTGTGAAGCCGCAACAGCTGCACGGGCGCGCTGGGGGGTGCTTTGGTGACCGCGTCTACGCGCCCCTTTTTCTGCGTCGCGCCAAATCTCTGTGGTAGGCGTTCGCAAGGGGCTTCCCGGCCCTAGAATCGATGCGGGACGACGACGAGCCCTCGGGGACCGAATGGACTGCACCGTGAAGTGGCTGCCCGGCGGCATGAGCTTCGTGGCCGAAACCGGAAGTGGGCATGTCCTGGTCATGGACGGGGCGGTGGAAGGCGGCGGCCGCAATCTCGCGCCACGGCCGATGGAAACGGTGCTCGCCGGGACCGGCGGCTGCACCGCCTACGACGTCGTGGTGATCCTGCGCAAGAGCGGCCAGGACGTGCGCGGCTGCGAGGTGCGGCTGAGCGCGGATCGGGCGGAAAGCGACCCGAAAGTGTTCACCCGCATCCATGTCCACTTCGTCGTCTCGGGACGTGGCCTGAAAGCCTCCCTCGTCGAGAGCGCCATCAAGCTTTCGCACGGCAAGTACTGCTCGGCCTCGGCCATGCTCGGCAAGACTGCCGCCATCACGCACGACTACGAGATCGTCGAGGTGTAGCGCTGGCAGAGGCGGCCCCGCGCGGCGTTTCCGCGCTCGTTTCCGTCCCGCGGTTCCCCTGCGCGCGCCTCCGCCCAGCCGCTAGATGCGGTAGGTGGTGGTGGTCATCACCTTGGCCGCAAGCTTCATCGCCGCCTTGACGGGCAGCGGCAAGTCCGACGCACCGAGCGCCGCGGCGGTGTCCGCGTGTCCCGCCTCGTCGCGCTTCATCTGTTCGACGACGACGCGCGTGCGCTCGTCACGCTCGGGCAGCCGTTCGAGGTGGCCCTCGAGGTGTGCCTCGACCTGGCGCTCGGTTTCCCTGAGGAAGCCGAGGTTCCACTTGTCGCCGAGCTTGCCGGCCGCGAAGCCGAGCGCGAGCGACCCCGCGTAGAAGAGCGGATCGAGAACGCTCGTGCGGCTGCCGAGCTCCCGCACGCGCTGCTCTGTCCAGGCGAGATGGTCCTCCTCCTCGCGCGCCGCCGCCTGCAGCTCCCGCTTGATCTCCGCGTTCCCCGACGCGAGTGCCTGCCCCTGGTAGAGCGCCTGGGCGCAAACCTCGCCGGTGTGGTTCACGCGCATGAGCGCCGCCGCGTGGCGACGCTCCTCGTCGGTGAGCTCCGCCTCCGGCTGGGCCTCGCCGGGGAAGGCACGCCCGCCGCGATGCGTTCCGGTGAGTGTGCGCAGGCCGCGGTCGAGCTCGTTGATGATCAGGTCGAGGACGGAGGACATGGGAGGGAGGGCAAGTGCCGATAACGGAGAGTGTAGCGCGCTCCGCGAGTACGTTCGCCTTCAGGCTTTCGCTCACCCGCCGGGGTGGAACCCTCGCCCCCGGAAGCCACGACGTAACACGAAAAAAAGGGCGCCCATGGGCGCCCTTCAGCAGATTCGACGGGCGACTTCGTGGGCCGCCCGGATCCCCTTTTATGGTTCTTAGAACAGGTGACGGATACCCACGTAGAACGACTGGATGTCCGCGCCGGAGCGGGTGACGCCGACGCCGCGGCTCCAGAAGTCATAGTAGCCGTTGCCGCCGTTGAAGACCGACGTCCAGTTGCCACCGACCGACGTACGCTTGGAAAGCGAGTAATCGTAGCCCACCATCCACATCGTCGCGCCGGTGCCGCCGCCCGTGCAACCCGCACTGGTCACATTGGCACGGCAGTTGTAATTGCCGCTCGCGTTGGCCGCCTGGGAGTAGGTGAGGTAGCCGGTGTGCGGACCGAACGAGAGCGAGGTCGGGATCGACCACGCCCAGCGCTCCGAATCAACGCCACGCCGGTTGTTGAGTATCTGGCCGTCCCAGCCGGTCCAGTCGCCGATCGCGCCGACTTTCGCACGGAAGCCGGTGCCGAAACCGAACGTGTAGGCAGCACCGAATCGCACGGCATCGAGGTTCAGCGTACCCATGTTCTGCGGCAGCGCGTTCCCGCCCTGCCCGCCCACGAGTGCCCCGGCGATCGCGGCGCTGCCCGAGAGCGTCGCAGGCGTTTCGCCGGACGGACACGTCGCGATCGCCCCAGTCGCGGTGCCGTAGTTCGCGAGCTCGCACGCCTGGTTCTGGCGCTGGAAATAGGAAGCGAAGGCGTTGATCGGACCCGCGTTGTAGCGCAGCGTGACGCCCCACTCGGCCGAGCGGCCGTTCTGACGCCCGTCGACGCCCGCGCTACGCGCCGCCTCGTTGTCGAACGAATAGGCGAGCTCGCCCTCGAAGCCGGAGTAGTTCGGCGTGACGTAGCGGATGAGGTTCGAGAGACGGGAGCCGCCCGTGCCGAGGCCGTTCACCCAGTTCAGGATGTTCAGGGAGTTCGCCTTGAGGGCGAGAGAGGTGCCGCCGAGGCCCGCACCCTCGACGCCGGCGTGCGACAGGTAGTGCACGTCCCAGCGGCCGAACATCAGCGTGCCGAGCGCGTTGCTCGACAGGCCGACGCCGCTGTTCCGCGAGGCCCAGAGGCCGCCGTTCGTGTCACCGTTCACCTCGCTCTCGATCTGGAACACGGCGCGCAGGCCGTTGCCCAGGTCTTCCGAGCCGGAGAACCGGACGAAGGACGTCTCGTTAGCGACGCGGCTGGTGTTCCAGCTGTTCACGTTGCGGGGTGTAGCGCCTTGGGGCAGATTCGCGCTGTCGGGCATCAGGTACTCGTAGCCGAGCTTCAGCTGGCCGGAAAGCACGACGTTGGACGTCTGCGCCATGGCGGCCGGCGCGACGAACGCACCACCCACCGCGAGCGCAATGAGGCTCTTCTTCATCAATCACTCCTGTCTCGTTATTCGGTCGAAGCGTTCTTCGCTCGTGCCGGTGCGCCCGCTGTCTGACGGGTCGCCCGACCTCGAACTCCGCCGAGTCACTCGGGAAGTTGACCCGATTCTGCCGATCGGGCTTTCGCCGCCGCAAGCGTAATGACGCGAAAATGCTGCAAATCGTGTCCGATTGTTGCGCGCTCACAACATGACGGGAATGAGAAAACCCGTTGGGTTTCAAATCGTCGTCTAGAGACAAGCCCAACCGAGCCAGACGCACCCGATCGGCGGTTCGGGACCGAGCGGTAGAGACAACCCACTGACGGAACAGGACATTGCACCGACGCAACGCTGGGCACGCGCGGCCGCCGCGTACCGACGAACGCGGCACGCGCCTCAGGGGAAGAGCCGCGCGAGGGCAGCGCCGGGATCCGGCGCGCGCATGAACGCCTCGCCGACCAGGAAGGCGTGCACACCATGGTGGCGCATTCGCTCCGCGTCACCGGGTTCGAGGATGCCGCTCTCCGTGATGACGAGGCGTCCGCGCGGTATGCGCGGCAGCAGGTCGAGGGTCGTCTCGAGGCGCGTTTCGAAGGTGCGGAGGTTGCGGTTGTTGATGCCGAGGAGCGGCGTGTCCAGGCCGAGCGCGACCTCGAGCTCGGCGGCGTCATGCACTTCCGCGAGCACGGCCATGCCGAACGCGAGCGCTGCCTGTTCGAGGGCCCGCAGCCGCACCAGATCGAGCGCGGCGACGATGAGGAGCACGCAATCGGCCCCCATCGCGCGCGCCTCCGCCACCTGGTACACATCGATGATGAAGTCCTTGCGCAGCACCGGCAGCGCGCAGGCCGCACGTGCGGCCTCGAGGTACTCAGGCGAGCCCTGGAAGAACTCGCGGTCGGTCAGCACCGAGAGGCAGGCAGCGCCGTGGTCGGCGTAGCTGCGCGCGATCGCCGCCGGCTGGAAGTCCTCGCGCAGAACGCCCCGCGACGGGCTCGCCTTCTTGATCTCGGCGATCACCGCGGCCCTGCCCGCGTCGATGCGCTGCTCGAGTGCGGCGCGAAAGTCGCGCACCGGGCTCGCCCCTGCGGCCGCTGCCTCGACTGCGCGCAGCGGAAGCGCGGCCTTCGCCGCCTCGAGCTCGCGGCGTTTGACGCCGAGGATGCGCTCGAGCACGTCAGCCACGAGCGTACTGCTGCGTCCTGCGCACGAACTCGTCGACCTTGGCGCGCGCGCGGCCGCTCTTGAGCGTCTCGAGCGCGATCTCGACGCCCTCCTCGAAGCTCGCCGCCCGGCCGGCTGCGTAGATGGCGGCGCCGGCGTTCAGCGCCACGATGTCTCGCGCCGCGCCCGGCCTGTTCTCGAGCGCCCCGAGAAGCACCCCTCGGGACTCCTCCACGCTTGCCACACGCAGCGACCGCGGGTCGTGCACCGGGAGCCCGAAGCGCTCGGGATGCACCTCGTACTGGTCGATGCGGCCGTCCTTCAGCTCGCCGATCATGGTCGGCCCGCTGATCGATACCTCGTCGAGGTTCTCGTGGCCCCAGACGGTGAGGGCGTGTCGCGTGCCGAGCCGCTGCAGCACCCGCACCTGGATGCCGACGAGGTCCGGATGGAACACGCCCAGCACCTGGTTCGGCGCCGACGCGGGGTTGGTGAGCGGCCCGAGGATGTTGAAGATGGTGCGCACGCCGAGCTCGCGCCGCACCGCCGCCGCGTGCTTCATCGCCGCGTGGTGGTTCGGCGCGAACATGAAGCCGACGCCGACGACGTCGATGCACTCGCCGACCTGCGCCGGCGTGAGGCCGATGTTCGCGCCCAGCGCCTCGAGGACGTCGGCGCTGCCCGATTGGCTCGACACCGCCCGGCCGCCGTGTTTCGCGACGCGCGCCCCGGCGGCCGCCGCGACGAACGCGGCGCCGGTGGAGATGTTGAACGTGTGCGCGGTGTCGCCGCCGGTGCCGCAGGTGTCCACCAGGTGCGAGGTGTCCTTGACCTCGACCTTGGTGGCGAGCTCGCGCATCACCTGGGCCGCGGCGGTGATCTCGCCGATGGTCTCCTTCTTCACCCGCAGTCCCATCGTCAGCGCGGCGATCATCACCGGCGACATCTCTCCGGACATGATCGAGCGCATCAGGTCGAGCATCTCGTCGTGGAAGATCTCGCGGTGCTCGATGGTGCGCACGAGCGCTTCCTGCGGCGTGATCGGCATCTGTGCCCTCGCTCCGGTTCGGTTTTTTCGTTGGTCTCCGCCCGCGGCGAGCAGCTAGCGGGCGAGGAAGTTCCGCAGCAGGGCGTGGCCGTGCTCGGTCAGGATCGACTCGGGGTGGAACTGCACGCCCTCGACGGGCAGCTCGCGATGACGCACCCCCATGATCTCGCCGTCGTCCGTCGCGGCCGTCACCTCGAGCGTCGCCGGCAGCGACTCGCGCTCGATCGCGAGCGAATGGTAGCGCGTCGCGACCAGCGGGTCGGGCAGGCCGCGGAACACGCCTTTGCCCTCGTGATGCACCGGCGACGTCTTGCCGTGCATCAGCGTCTTCGCGTGCACCACGCGGCCGCCGAAGGCGGCGCCGATCGCCTGGTGACCGAGGCAGACGCCGAGGATCGGCGTGCGGCCGGCGAACGCGCGGATCACCGGCACCGAGATGCCCGCTTCGCTCGGCGAGCACGGACCCGGCGACACGACGATGCGGTCCGGCCCGAGCTGCATGATCCCCTCGAGCGTGATCTCGTCGTTCCGGACGACGCGCACGTCCTCGCCGAGCTCGCCGAAGTACTGCACCAGGTTGTAGGTGAACGAGTCGTAGTTGTCGATCATGAGCAGCATGATGGATCTCCCCTAAGCCGTGATTCGACGACTCGGCACCCCGGTCCGCTCACGGCTGGCCGCGATGTGGCGCACGCGACGTTCATCGGGCAAGTGCAACCTCCGGCTTGAGCCCGAGTCGGCGTGCCCGGCGCACCAGCCGGCGGTCGTCGAAACTCACGAAACGCACGCACGCGCCGCTGCACGCCCAATGCAGCGCATCGGCGAAATCCAATCCCCGGCGGTGCAGGTCGAGCGCGTCCTTGACCGCTTCCCATCGTTCGACAGTCACGTTCGCCATCCCGAGAAGATGCTCCATGGCGCGACAGAACTCGGACGGTTCCGACTCGTAGAATCCGCGCATGACCCATTCCAGCTCGAGAACGACGGTCATCGGCACGAAGACGGCCGGCGAGTCGAGGAGGATCCGGCGCGCGACCGGTCGCTGCCTCACCGACTCGGGATCCTGCGGATCGTCGCAGTAGAAGCGCGCCAAGACGTTGGTGTCCACCGCGATCATGCGCTGCTCCGCTTCCGCCGCACGAGCGATGCCGGATCGAAGTCGAGCAGGCGCCGGGTCCCGGCGCGGCGCTTCACCTTGACCATCCCGTAGCCGTCCTCCGGACGCGACCGCGGGATGCGACGCCGGACCACGAGCCGAATCGCCCCGCCCTCGTCGACGAACTCCAACTGGGTGCCCGGCGTGAGCTGATACCGGGCGCGGATTTCAGCTGGGATGACAATCTGTCCCTTCGCGGTCAGGGTTGCGGCAGCCATGGCGGTCCGATGCTCGACGTTGTTCGCAGGATTCCAGGGTATCACGGTCGCTTACTTGGTAAGCGGACGAAGACCTCCGAACGGAGCGGCGGCGCAGCGCAGCCGGTCTCTAGCCGAGCCGCGTGTCCAGCCCGCGCGTCGCGATCTCGGCGGCGCGCAGGATCGCGCGCGCCTTGTGGCGCGTCTCCTCCCACTCGGTCTCCGGCACCGAGTCGGCGACGATGCCGGCGCCCGCCTGAACGTGCAGCACCCGGTCCTTCAGCACCGCCGTGCGCAGCGCGATCGCGACGTCCATGTCGCCGTTGAAGCCGAGATAGCCGACGGCGCCGGAGTAGATGCCGCGTTTCACCGGCTCCAGCTCGTCGATGATCTCCATCGCGCGCACCTTGGGCGCGCCGCTCACCGTGCCCGCGGGGAAGGTCGCGCGCAGCACGTCGATCGCATCGAGCCCGTCGCGGAGCTCGCCCTCGACGTTCGAGACGATGTGCATGACGTGCGAGTAGCGCTCCACCACCATCCGCTCGGTGAGCCGCACGGTGCCGACCTTCGCGACGCGCCCGGCGTCGTTCCGCCCGAGGTCGACGAGCATGACGTGCTCGGCGCGCTCCTTCTCGTCGGCGAGCAGCTCGGAAGCCAGGCTCTCGTCCTCCGCAGGGGTCTTGCCGCGCGGCCGGGTGCCGGCGATCGGCCGCACCGTCACCGTGGTGCGCTCCTTGCGCACGAGGATCTCCGGCGAGGCGCCGACGACGTGGAAGTCGCCGAAGTCGAAATAGAACATGTACGGCGACGGGTTCAGCGCCCGCAGGCTGCGATAGAGCGCGAGCGGCGACGCCGCGAAGGGCAGGCTCATGCGCTGCGAGATCACGACCTGCATGATGTCGCCGTCGTAGATGTAGCGCTTGGCGCGCGCCACGGCGTCGACGAACGCCGCCTTGCCGAAGCTCGACACCGGATCGACGGGCTCGCGCGGCTGCTCGACCGGGAGGTGCAGCGGCAGCCGCAGCGAGCCGAGCAGCTCCCGCAGCCGCGCGTGCGCGTCGTCCCAGGCGCGCGGCTGCTGCGGGTCGGCGTAGACGACGAAGTAGAGCTTGCCGGAGAGATTGTCGACCACCGCGAGCTCCTCCGACTGGAGGAGCAGCAGGTCAGGACAGCCCAAAGGGTCCTCCTTCAGCCAGCCGCCGGCGAGCCGCGGCTCGATCCAGCGCACCGTGTCGTAGCCGAAGTAGCCGACCAGGCCGCCCACGAACCGCGGCAGCTCCGGCACCTCCTTCACCTTGTAGCGCCCGAGGTACTCGCGGATGAAGCCGAGCGGATCGCCGGTCTGGGCCTTCTCGACGGTGACGTCGCCGTGCATGACCGTCACCAGCCGGCCGACCGCCTTGATGCGCGTGCGCGCAGCGAGTCCGATGAACGAGTACCGCCCGAAGCGCTCCCCGCCGACCACCGACTCGAGCAGGTAGGTGTTGGTGCGGTTGGCGAGCTTGAGGTAGATCGAGAGCGGCGTGTCGAGATCGGCGAAGGTCTCGAGGACGAGCGGCACGCGGTTGTAGCCGTCGGCCGCGAGGCGCTTGAATTCCTGTTCGGTCATGGACTGCTCCGCAAGGGTCGGTCGAGAAACACGGGCTCGGGTGCCCGTGGGGCGCGGCGATTCAGGGGCGCCAGCGACGCCAGCACCGCCAGCGCGGCGCGAGGATCTCGACAGAAGGGAGCAGCATGGTCGGCGGCACGAGAGGCGAGCAGACCGCGGGGACTATAGCACCCGGGCGGCGGGCGACCAACCCGGCCCGCTTCGCTGTCTCGCCGAGCGAGAGCTCGTGGGACTTGCGCCGCCATTCACCGGCGCGCACGCATAGCAGGTGGAGCGAGAAGAGCGCCGGAGCGGATGAACGGCGCGACGGCGGGGGCGTGTGCGCCGCCCGTCAGATGACCTTGCCGGGATTCATGATCCCGAGCGGATCGAGCGCCGACTTCACCCTGTGCATGAGCGCGAGCTCGAGCGGCGAGCGGTAGCGCTTGAGCTCGCCGCGACGCGCCTGACCGACGCCGTGTTCGGCGCTGATGGAACCGCCGAAGCGCGCCGCGACGTCGTGCACGATCCGGTTGACGGCCCCGGTCTGCTCGAGCCAGGCCTTCTGGTCGACACCGTGCGGACCGGCGACGTTGTAGTGGAGGTTGCCGTCGCCGGCATGGCCGAACACGATCGGCCGCACGCCCGGGTAGGCGCGCGCGAGTGCGGCATCACTCGCGGCGGCGAACTCGGCGATGCTCGAGAGCGGGACGGAGACGTCGTGCTTGATGTTGCCGCCGGCGGCCGTCTGCGCCGCGGAAAGGTTGTCGCGCAGCGCCCACAGCGCGTTCGCCTGGCCCTCGCTCGCCGCGATCACGACTTCGCTCGCGATGCCGCGCTCCATCGCCTGGCCGAGCGCCCCCTCGACCCGCGCGCGCAGCTGCGGCTCGTTGTCGACGTCGGCGAGCTCGAGCAGCGCGTACTGCGCATGCGCCGCGGCGAACGGCGCCGGCAGCGCCGGGAAGTGCCGTCGCACCAGCTCGAGGCAGGCGTGCGAGAACGCCTCGAAGCCGACGAGGCGCTCGCCGCAGCGCTCACGCACGAGGGCGAGCAGCGTCACGGCGTCCTCGAGCCCGCCGAGCGCCGCGAGCGCGGTCACGCGCGCTTTGGGCACCGGCGCGAGCGCGAGCACCGCCGCCGTGATCACGCCGAGCGTTCCCTCGGAGCCGATGAAGAGCTGCTTCAGGTCGTAGCCGCCGGTGTCCTTGCGCAGACCGCGCAGACCGTCCCAGACCTCGCCGTCCGGAAGCACGACCTCGAGTCCGAGCGCGAGCGCGCGGGCCGTGCCGTAGCGGAGCACCGCATTGCCCCCGGCGTTCGTCGCCAGGTTGCCGCCGATGCAGCAGGTTCCGGACGAAGGCAGGTCGAGCGGGAAGACGCGCTCGTGCGCGCGCGCCGCCGCATGCACGGCGTCGAGCGTGCAGCCAGCTTCGGCGGTGAGCGTGTCGTTGCGTGGGTCGACCGCGCGGATGCGGTCGAGCCGCGTCACGTTGAGCACGATCTCGCGGCCGGTCGCGTCCGGCGTCGCGCCGCCGACGAGGCCGGTGTTGCCCGCCTGCGGCACGATCGGCGTGCGCGTTTCCGCACACAGCTTCACCACGGCCGCGACCTCGCGCGTGTCCGCAGGTCGCACGACGGCGAGCGGACGGCCGAAGTACCGGCGGCGCCAGTCGGTCGCGTACGGCGCGGTGTCCTCCGCCGTGTCCAGCACGTGAGAGTCGCCGACGATGGCGGCGAGGCGCGTCTTCAGGTCGCTCATGCGCGCGCCGCCGCGACCCGCGCGGCTGCCTCGGCGAGCGTGGCGACGACGCGGTCGCAGGCGAGCGATGCCACCGGCTGGCCTTCGTTGTAACCGTAGGGCACGCAGTACACGCGGCACCCGGCCGCGCGCGCCGCCTGCACGTCGTTCAGGGAGTCCCCGATGACCAGAACCTCGGCAGGCGTGAGTCCGAGACGCTCGCAGCACCAGAGCACCGGCAGCGGATCCGGCTTGCGGCGCGGCAGCGTGTCGCCGCAAACGACGACGGGAAAGTAGGCATCGAGCCCGTGGAGCGCGAGCAGCTCGTGCGTGTAGCGCTCCGCCTTGTTGGTCATGCAGGCGAGCGGCAGCCCGAGTGCGCGGAAAGCGTCCAGTCCTTCGATCGCGCCGGGAAAGAGCCGTGCCGAGCGGCCGGACTCCTCCGCATACGCCCGCTCGAAGAGCGGCTGCGCCCGCGCGACGAGCGCAGGATCGACGTCGCCGGCGAGATCGCGCGCGAGCGCGCGCCGCACGAGCATGGGGATCCCCTTGCCCACGTAGGTCTTCACCGCGTCGAGCGAGACGCGCGCGAGGCCCAGCGCGTCGAGCATGCGATTGACGGCCGCGGCCAGGTCGCCGGCAGTGTCGAGCAGGGTGCCATCGAGGTCGATCAGCACGCCGCGGATGGGCGCGTTCGCCGCAGCCGCGCCGGCAGCAGACGCTTCGCCGGCACCCGGACGCGGCGTCGTCCCGGAAGCGTCGGCCGTCACCGCGCGACCGTTGCGAGCGCCGCGCGCATCGAGGCGATCGTCGCGCGGTAGTCCGGCGTGCCGAAGATGGCGGAGCCGGAGACGAACGTGTCGGCCCCCGCTGCGGCGATCGCGGCGATGTTGTCCGCGTTCACGCCGCCGTCCACCTCCAGCATCACGTCGCGGCCCGACGCGGCGATGCGTCGCCTCACCTCGCGCACCTTGACGAGCGCGTGGTCGATGAACTTCTGGCCGCCGAAGCCGGGGTTGACCGACATGACGAGGACGAGGTCGATCGCGTGCAGCGTGTGGTCGAGCCAGTCGAGCGGCGTCGCCGGGTTGAACACCAGCCCCGCGCGACAGCCGGCGTCGCGGATGATCTGCAGGGTGCGGTCGACGTGGTCGCTCGCCTCGGGATGAAAGCTGATGATGTCGGCACCGGCCGCGGCGAAGTCGGGCACGATCCGGTCCACCGGCTTCACCATCAGGTGCACGTCGAGCGGCACCGCGACGAGCGGGCGGAGGGCCGCGCACACCATGGGCCCGACGGTGAGGTTGGGCACGTAGTGGTTGTCCATGACGTCGAAATGGACGAGATCGGCGCCGGCCGCGACGACGCTCTTCACCTCTTCGCCAAGGCGGGCGAAATCGGCCGAGAGGATCGACGGGGCGATCCGGTACTGGGGCATGAGGGGACCGAGGCGAACGGGGATGCCGGAGGCGGAGCGCTCGATTCTATCGCGCGGCCCACCGGCCCCAGCGCGCACGGCCGCCAGCGTGGCAAATCGTGGCGAGCGTGCCATGCTGCTCAGTGCCGGTAGGGCACGGCGTGCTAGAAGTGCACAGTTTCGGCGGGCGCGCGCCATGCCCACGCGAGCGGGCCGGCCGTAAGGGATCGACATGGCCGGCGCGTCACGTTCTCCGCAAGACGACACCCCGAAGCTCTTCGACAGCGGCGAGATCGAGACCCTCCGCCGCGAGCGCGAGCACGCCGCGGGCGGCGGCGAGCGCGCCGCGCGTCATCCCTGGCCGGTGCTCGCGGATCACTTCCCGCGCATCGCGCAGGCGGTGTTCGACCTCTGGGGCACGCCGGAGTGCGACGCCTACCTCGCCAGGCTGATCGTCGACGACCGCGGCACGCGCAGCGGCTTTCCGCCCGAAGTGCTGCAGGCGCTGCTCGACCTCTCGGCACAGCACCAGCGGCAGTTCGGGCTGTCGCGTTCCGGTCCGCTCTGGCTCGCCGATCCGCGCTGACCGCCGCAGACGTCCCGCGCGTACGGACCGCGACGCAGGACGCTCGCACCCGCATTGCTGCCACCGCTCGTGCCTCCCGTCGGGCACACTTGAAGCCATCGAGCCGCCGTGGAGCCGCCATGAAGAAGTACGACATCGTCGTCGAGCCGGTCGCCCAATACCTCGCGGACCAGTCGGACGAGGCTGCGGAGCGCTACGTCTTCGCTTACACCATCACCATCCGCAACGCGGGCAGTGTCGCCGCGAAGCTGCTCAACCGACACTGGATCATCACCGACGGGCGGAGCCAGGTGCAGGAAGTGCGCGGCGCCGGTGTCGTGGGCGAGCAGCCGCACCTCGCGCCGGGCGAGAGCTTTCAGTACACGAGCGGGGCGGCCATCGCCACGCCCGTCGGCACCATGCGCGGCAGCTACCAGATGATCGCCGACGACGGCACGCACTTCGACGCGCCCATCCCCGAGTTCACGCTGTCGATCCCGCGCGTGCTGCATTGAGCGTCGCGCTCGCCGAACACGGCGCGCCTGCCCGAGCGAGCACACCCGATCAGCCGCTCCCCGAGCAGCGCGCGACGGGCGCGACCCGCGAAGCCTGCCGCTCGACGCGTGACTTGATCGGCGCGATTGCGCCGCCGAGGGCCGGGGGCCATGATGCCCACGGCCTCGCTTCCTGCATCGCCACGCGGCCATGGGACTGCAGCACACCTACCGCTTCATCGCGCCGTTCTACGACGTCGCCGTCGCGGGCGCGACCGCCGGCCTGCGCCGCGCGAGCCTCGCCCACCTCGGCACCGGCGGCTTGCGCGTGCTCGTCGCGGGCATCGGCACGGGGCTCGACGTGCCGCTGCTGCCGCCGGGCAACCGCTACGTCGGCATCGACATCACGCCCGCGATGCTCGCGCGCGTGCCGCGTACGCGTGCGGACCTGACACTCGTCAACGGGTCGGTGCTCGACCTGCCGTTTCGCGACGCGGGCTTCGACGCCGCCGTGCTGCATCTCATCCTCGCCGTGGTGCCGGACCCGCCGCGCTGCCTTGCCGAGGTCGAGCGCGTGCTCGCACCCGGCGGGCGGGCGCTCGTCGTCGACAAGTTCCTGCGCCCGGGCGAAGCGGCGCCGCTGCGTCGCGCACTGAACCCGCTCGTGAGCCGCATCGCGACGCGGCTGGACGTGGTGTTCGAAGATGCGCTCGCCGCCGCACCGTCGCTGATCCTCGAAAGCGACGAACCGGCGCTCCCCGGCGGCTGGTTCCGGCGCATCCGCCTCGTCAAGCAGGGCGCAGGCGCGCTCGCGCAACGACGGGCAAGCGCGCGGCGCTGACCGTCACCGGCTTCGCTCGCTGCACGCGATGGGTGTTCGGACGCGCTCGCGCACCGATGGTCTCACCGCTGCGGCGGCGGCGCAGGCGGACCCTTCCCACGTCCTGCACGGTCTGCGTCCGTGTCGGCGCGCGTCTTCGGCTTGCGCGGCAAAGTCCACCACACGATCAGCACGCCGAGCACGAGCGCGAGCAGCGCCTCGAGCAGGAAGATCCAGGTTCCGTCCGCGAGCATCTATACTCGGCGCCCTTTCGCGCCCATCGTCGGCGATCCTTCGCCGGCCTTCACGCCACCGTCGTAGTGGACGGCCCGTTTCGATGGTACCCCGACGCCTTCTGCTCCTCGCGGCGACGCTGCTGCTCGCAAGCTGTGCCACGCCGCCCGCCTCGCCCACGAGAGGCGGGACGCCCGCCTCGGGCGCTCAGGCAGCGTGCCCGCCCTGCGTCTGCCCGCAGTGTCCGGGCGTGGCCGAGCCGAAGCCGCCGGCGGCGCGCACCCTCGCGCCGGCCTCGTTCGCCGACCTGCCCGGCTGGGGCGCGGACGACGTTGCGCAAGCGTGGCCGGCCTTCGTGGCGAGCTGTCGCGTGCTGCGCAACCGGCCGGCCTGGCAGGGCGTATGCGATCGCGCCGCGGGGACGCGGCCGGAGCAGGCGCGCGCGTTCTTCGAGGCGAACTTCACGCCGTACCGGGTCGCGAACGCCGACGGCACGACGAGCGGCCTCGTCACGGGGTACTACGAGCCGTTGCTGCGCGGGAGCCGCTTCCGACGCCCGCCCTACGTCCACCCCTTGTACGCTCCCCCGGACGACCTGCTCGTCATCGACCTCACGGAGGTCAACCCCGATCTCAAGAACGTTCGCCTGCGCGGGCGGCTGGAGGGCAACCGCGTGGTGCCCTATTGGTCGCGCGCCGACATCGAACGCGGCCGTGCGAAGCTCGCCGGCAAGGAGCTCGTCTGGGTCGACGATCCCCTCGATGCGTTCTTCCTGCAGGTGCAGGGCTCGGGACGCGTGCAGCTCGACGGCGGCGCGCTGCTGCGCGTCGGCTACGCGGACCAGAACGGCCATCCGTACAAGGCGATCGGTCGTTGGCTCGTCGATCGCGGCGAGCTCACCGTCGAGCAGGCGTCGATGCAGGGCATCGCCGAGTGGGCGCAGCGCAACCCGAAGCGCCTGAGCGAGCTGCTCGAGTCCAATCCGAGCTACGTCTTCTTCCGCGTGCTGCCGAACGCGAACGGCGGCCCGCCCGGCTCGCTCGGCGCGCCGCTCTCGCCGCAACGCTCGATCGCGGTCGACCCGAAGTTCCTGCCGCTCGGCGCGCCGGTGTGGCTCGCCACGACGACGCCCGCGACGAAGCAGCCGCTGCAGCGACTCGTCGTCGCGCAGGACACCGGCGGCGCGATCCGCGGCGCGGTGCGCGCCGACTATTTCTGGGGCTTCGGCGGCGACGCCGGCCGCGAGGCGGGCCGCATGCGCGAGCAGGGCCAGCTGTGGGTGCTGCTGCCGAACGGCTATCCGCTGAACGGCGAGGCCGGCGGCAGGTAGCAACGCTCGCGAGACGACCGCGCGCGCTCTACTTCTTCGCCGCCTCGGCGAGGAGGTCGTTGATCTTCTCGAGCGGCACGGCGCCGGGCACGCGCTGGCCGTTCTCGAAGATGAGCGTCGGCGTGCCCGTGATGCGGTAGCGCTGGCCGAGCGCCACGTTCTTCTCGATGGGGTTCTCGCAGGTGCCTTCAACCTTGGGCGCGACGCCGTTCACCATGAGGTCGATCCAGGCCTTGCCGCGATCGGGCGAACACCAGACCGCCTTCGACTGGGTCGCCGATTCCGGCGAGAGGATCGGGTACAGGAACACGTGCAGCGTGACGTCCTGGAGCTGCAGCAGGTCCTTCTCGAGCTTCTTGCAGTACGGGCACTTCGGGTCGGAGAAGTACGCGAGCTGCCGTTTGCCGCTGCCGCGCACGATCTTGAACGACTGATCGAGCGGCAGCTCCGCGAAGCGGATGGCGTTGAGCTTGGAGAGCCGCTCGTCCTTGATGTTGCGCGGCGGCGAGGTCTTGAGGTCGTAGACGTCGCCGGCGATGAGCACCGACGCCTTCTCGTCCATGTACACCAGCTCGCCGCCGACGAGCACTTCGTAGAGGCCGAGGAACCCCGCCTTGGTGATCGCGTCCGGCTTGCGCCCGGTCAGCCGCTCCACCGCCTCGCGGATCCGCTGGTCGGCGGGACCTGCCGAACCTGCGCCGCTCGGCGCTGCAGCGGCGGGTTTCGCGGCCTCCTGCGCCATCAGGGGCGGGCCGGCGAGCACGAGCGCGAGCGCGGCGAGAGCGAGCGGAAGACGCGGCATGGGGAGGCTCCGTGAGGTCGCGCTGCGGGCGGCCCCCGGGGTCAGCCCAAGGCCTGGCGCACCAGCAGGTTCTTGACGACCGCGAGGTCGTCGGTCAGGTTCAATCCGAGATTGCGCACCGCGGCGGGCAGCCGACCGCGCAGGCTGAAGAGTCGGTGGAGCCCGTGCGTGACGCTGCGCATGGCGAGTATATCTTCGCTGCGCGCACGCTCGTAGCGGCGCATCAGCGCCGCGTCCCCCGGCTCGCGGAAGACTTCACGCTCGCGCACCAGCCCGGCGAGCACGCGCGCATCGGCGAAGCCGAGGTTCACGCCCTGGCCCGCGAGCGGGTGCACGGCATGCGCAGCGTCGCCGAGCAGCGCGAGCCCGGGAAGCGCGATGTGCCGCGCTTCCATGGACGCGAGCGGGAACGCGGCCGGCGGCGTGATCTGCTCGAGGCGACCGAGGCGGTAGCCTCCGGCCGCCGCGACGCGTTCGGCGAGTGCGGCGGCGCCGAGCGCGAGCAGCTCCTCGGCGTGTTCGTCGGGTGTCGACCAGACCATGGAGACGCGGCGCCCGGGGAGCGGCAGCCACGCGAGCACGCCGTCCGCGCCGCGGAACCACTGCAACGCCGTGCCTTCGTGGTCGCGCTCGCAGGCGAAGTTGGCGACGACGCCGCGCTGCGCGTACGCGGTGGTGTGGACGGCGATGCCCGCCGCTTCGCGCACCCACGAACGCGTGCCGTCCGCGCCCACGAGCAGGCGCGGCGCGAGCGTTGAAGCGTCGTCGAGCGTGAGCTGCCAGCCGGCGCCGACCGCCGCGAGCGCGCCGGGACGCGCGGGACAGCGGAGCGTGACGTTCTGCTGCGCTTCGAGCGCCTGCCAGAGCGCGCGCTGCATGGCGCGCGATTCGACGATCGTCGCAAGCTCGGCGACGCCGCTCTCGTAGGCCGAGAAGCGGAGGCGCGCGCCGGTGTCGCCGAACACCTCCATCGCGAGCACCGGCTGCGTGCGTGCGCGGTTGACCGCGTCCCAGACGCCGAGCGACGCGAGGAACCTCGCGCTCGCAGGGCTGATCGCGTAGACGCGCTGATCCCACTCGTGCGCATCGTCGCGGGGACGGTCGCGCTCGAGAACGATGATCTCGAGCGGCGTGCCGGCAAGCGCAGCGGCGAAACTGGCGCCTACGAGGCCGGCGCCAACGACGGCGATGTCCGGGGACATGCGGCCGATTGTAGCCGCGTGCCGCAGCACCGCCGCCGCTCGAGCCCACCCGCCCCCTCGCAGGGGGAGGGTCGGGGTGGGGCACGGCAGTCGGATCGCGACGCGCGCGACCCTGCCGAACGCCCCTACCGCACCACCGGCACCGTGCGCACCCCTGCCTTTGCTTCCTGCATGGTGCGGGCGAGCAGCTTGACGAGTG
>Ga0209254_10000703_pt1 | contig 28546 bp, 25 predicted proteins | sample FrelakmetDIP11DI_FD_187148 | JGI IMG/M metagenome (GOLD analysis project Ga0209254, IMG submission 187148) | Freshwater lake sediment microbial communities from the University of Notre Dame, USA, for methane emissions studies - DIP11 DI (SPAdes)... | ecosystem: Environmental > Aquatic >... | reverse complement strand
ATCCCCTATCCCCTATCCCCCATCCCCTCATTCCGGCCGCATGTGCGGGAACAGCAACACGTCGCGGATCGACGGCTGGTCGGTAAACAGCATCACGAGGCGGTCGACGCCGATGCCGAGGCCAGCGGTGGGCGGCAGGCCGTACTCCAGCGCGCGCACGTAGTCGGCGTCGTAGAACATCGCCTCCTCGTCCCCTGAACTCTTGCGCGCGACCTGCTCGCGGAAGCGCGCCGCCTGGTCGTCCGGGTCGTTCAGCTCGGAGAAGCCGTTGGCCAGTTCACGGCCGCCGACGAAGAACTCGAAGCGGTCGGTGATGAACGGGTCGCCATCGTTGCGCCGCGCCAGCGGCGACACCTCGGCCGGATAGGCGTAGACAAAGGTCGGCTGCCGCAGGCTGGCCTCCGCGGTCTTGTCGAAGATGTCCACTTGCAGCTTCCCCGCCCCGTCGCCCGCGCCGGGTTCGATGCCGAGCCGCCCGCACACGCCGCGCAGGTACTCGACCTCGCGCAGCCGCGCGCGCTCGATACCCGGATTGAAGTGCACCACCAGGTCCTCGATCGTGACCCGGCGGAACGCGGATCCGAAATCAAACGTCTCGCCCTGGTAGGGCACCTGCCGGGTGCCGAGCAGCATGTCCGCCAGCCCCTGGAACAGCCGCTCGACGAGGTCCATCAGGTCGCCGTAGTCGGCGTACGCCTGGTACAGCTCGAGCATGGTGAACTCGGGGTTGTGGCGCGTTGACAGCCCCTCGTTGCGGAAGTTGCGGTTGAGCTCGTAGACGCGCTCGAAGCCGCCGACCACCAGTCGCTTCAGGTACAGCTCCGGCGCGATGCGCAGGTACATGTCCATGTCGAGCGCGTTGTGGTGCGTGACGAACGGCTTGGCCACCGCGCCGCCCGGGATCACCTGCATCATCGGCGTCTCGACCTCCATGAAGTCGAGCGCCTCGAGGAAGTTGCGCAGGTACTGGACGATGCGCGTGCGCTTGCGGAACACCTCGCGGCTCTCGTCGCTCACGATCAGGTCGACGTAGCGCTGGCGATAGCGCTGCTCGACGTCCGCGAGGCCGTGCCACTTGTCGGGCAGCGGCCGCAGCGACTTCACCAGCAGCCGCACGCGCTCGGCCTTCACCGTCAGCTCGCCGGTCTTCGTCTTGAACAGCGTGCCCTCCAGCCCAAGGATGTCGCCGACGTCCCAGCCCTTGAACTCGTCGTAGACGTCGCCGAGCGCCTGCTGCAGGAACACCTGGATCGCGCCGCTGCGGTCCTTCAGCTTGGCGAAGCTCGCCTTGCCCATCACGCGCTTGGCCATCATGCGACCGGCGATCGTGGCGCGGACCGGATGCGCATCGAACCACTCCGGCGCGTGCTCGCCGTAGGCGAGGTGCAGCTGTTCGGCAGTCGTGTCGCGGCGGAAGTCGTTCGGAAAGGCCACGCCCTTCTCTCGCGCGCGCTCGAGCTTCGCCCGTCGCTCGGCGATCAGGTGGTTCTGTTCGGCCTCCGCCGGCGCGGTGGGATCGGTAGGTATCTGGTCGGTCATTGGTTGCCCTCGGGCGAGGGGATGGGGGATAGGGGATGGGGGATAGTCAGAGGCATTGTGGATGAGACGACCATCGCGGGTCTCGCCAACGGAACCTCACATCTGCTGCCCTTCCGACAATCCCCCATCCCCTATCCCCTATCCCCTTCCTACAGTCCTTGCTTCAAGCTCGCCGCCAGGAATGGCCCCAGGTCCCCGTCCAGCACCGCCGTCGTGTTGCCGATCTCGACGCCGGTGCGCAGGTCCTTGATCCGCGACTGGTCGAGCACGTACGAGCGGATCTGGTTGCCCCAGCTCACGTCCGACTTCGCGTCCTCGAGCACCTTCGCCGCCGCGTTGCGCTTGTTGACCTCGAGCTCGTACAGCTTGGCCTTCAGCATCTTCATCGCGGTGGAGCGGTTCTTGTGCTGGCTGCGCTCGTTCTGGCACGCCACCACGATGCCGGAGGGCATGTGCCGCAGGCGCACCGCCGACTCGGTCTTGTTGACGTGCTGGCCGCCGGCGCCGCTCGAGCGGTACACGTCCATCTCGATGTCGGCGGGGTTGAGGTCGATGTTGATGTCGTCGTCCACCTCGGCCGAGACGAACACCGACGCAAACGACGTGTGGCGGCGCGCGTTCGAGTCGAACGGGCTCTTGCGCACCAGGCGGTGCACGCCGGTCTCGGTGCGCAGCCAGCCGTAGGCGTACTCGCCCTCGAAGCGGATCGAGCAGCTCTTGATGCCGGCCACCTCGCCGTCGCTGCTGTCGGTGACCTCGGTCTTGAAGCCGTTCTTGTCGGCCCAGCGCAGGTACATGCGCATCAGCATCTGCGCCCAGTCCTGCGCCTCGGTGCCGCCGGCGCCGGCCTGGATGTCGAGGAAGCAGTTGTGCGAGTCCATCTCGCCCGGGAACATGCGCTGGAACTCGAGGCGTGCGACCTCGCTCTCGATGCGGTTCACGTCGCGCTGCACCGACGCCACGGTGCCGGCATCCGCCTCGGCCTCCGCCAGCTCGAGCAACTCGCCGGCTTCCGTGAGCCCAGACTGCATGCGGTCGAGCGTGCCCACTACGCTTTCGAGCCTGGTGCGCTCGCGCCCGAGTTCCTGCGCCCGCTCCTGCTGCGAAGTCCACAGTTTCGGGTCTTCGAGCTCGCGCAAGACCTCGGTCAGGCGCTCCTTGCGGCCCTCATAGTCAAAGATACCCCCTGAGCGCCACACAGCGCTGCGCGAGGTCCTCGAGGGAACGGCGGATCGGATTGATTTCCATGCGGGCGGCGGTCCGGAAATGATCAAGCCGAAAAGCTTATCACGCCGGAAGGAGCCACTCGCTCACGAGCTGCAGCCGGCGCGCGCCGCCATACTCGTCAAGCGCCGCTCGATAGACCAGGTCGATTGAGTCCTGCGCCCGCAGGACCGCCGCCGCCGGATCGTCGAGGTGGCGGAAGGCAATGGCGTCGACCAGTTCGCCCGATGACGCCCTGAGGCGCAGTTTCAGGTGGCGGCCGCCCACGACGCGCGTCTCGAGCACTCCGAAGCGTCCGTCGAACGCCGGCTCGGCGAAGCCCGCGCCCCACGGACCACCCTCGCGCAGGGCCACGGCGGTGTCGGCATTGAACTCGCCGGGCTCGAGCGGGCCGTCGGTGTGCAGGTCGCCGGACAGCACGTCCGCGCCGGCCGCCCGTGCCACCTCTTCCGCAAACGCCGCGCGGAAGTCGGCGAAGCGCTCCTCGCGCAGCGTCATGCCCGCCGCCATGGCATGGCCGCCGAACTTCTCGAGCAGGCCCGGATGATGCGCGGCCACCGCATCGAGCACGTCGCGCACGTGCAGGCCCGCGACTGAGCGCGCCGAGCCCTTCATCCAGCCCGGGTCGGCCGGGGCAAAGGCGATCACCGGCCGGTGGACGCGTTCCTTGACCCGCGAGGCGACGAGCCCGATCACGCCCTGGTGCCAGCCGGCGTCGAACAGGCACAGGCCTGCAGGCAGCGTGCCCTCGAGCGAGCCTAGCAGCGCGTCCACCTGCGCGAGCGCCTCGCCCTGCATGCGTGCTTCGATGTCGCGGCGCTCTGCATTGAGCGCTGCTAGCCGCGCCGCGAGTGCGCGGGCCTCGACACCATCGGCGGTCAGCAGGCAGTTGATGCCGAGCGTCATGTCCTCGAGCCGACCAGCTGCGTTGAGACGCGGACCGACCTGGAACGCAAGGTCCTGTGCGACGATGGTCGCCGGCGCGCGGCCCGCGGCCTCGAGCAACGCCGTGATACCGGTGGCGCAGCGCCCCGCGCGAATGCGCCGCAGGCCCTGCGCGACCAGGATGCGGTTGTTGAAATCGAGCGGCACGACGTCGGCCACGGTGCCGAGCGCGACGAGGTCGAGCAGGTCGGCGGGATTCGCCACCGCGGCGCCGGCCGCACCCTGCTCGCGCAGCGCTCGAGTGAGCGCCGCCATGACGTAGAACGCAACGCCGACGCCCGCGAGCGACTTCGAGGCGAACGCCTCGCCCGGCAGGTTGGGATTCACGATCGCGGCGGCCTCGGGCAGCGCCGGACCGGGCAGGTGATGGTCGGTGACCAGCACGTCGATGCCGAGGCGCCGCGCTTCGGCGACGCCCTCGACGGACGACACGCCGTTGTCCACCGTGACGATCAGCTCGGGGCGCATCGTCGCCGCGACGCGCACGATTTCCGGCGTCAGCCCGTAGCCGAAGCGGAAGCGATCCGGCACCAGGAACTGCGGGTCCGCGAAGCCGAGCCGTCGCAGCTGGCGGATCATCAGCGCGGTGCTGGTGGCACCGTCCGCGTCGAAGTCGCCGAGCACCAGCACCCGGCGGCCGTCACGGTGACAACGCAGCAGCAGGTCCACCGCGGCTGGCACGCCGCCGAGCGAACCTATCGGCAGCAGCCGCTCCAGGCCGAGGTCGAGATCGTCAGGGCTACGCACGCCGCGCGCGCCGTAGACCCGTCGCAGCACCGGATGCAGGGAGTCCGGCAGCGCGTCCCCGGGCGAGGTGCGTTGGCGACGCACGATGCGGCGCGAGACGGTCACGCCAGCAACTCGTGCAGCGGACGTGGCCGCCGCCAGAACGCCCAGCGCGCAACCGCCGGGACATGGAACAGGTCCGCATCGACCTGCAGCGTTACCTGGCCGAGGCGGCCGGCCTCCAGCGCCGCACGCACGGGCGCGAGGACCGCCCGGTCCAACTGCGCGAGATCTTCAGCCGTACCGAGCCCTGCTGCCAGGGCGATGCGCAGGTCTGCGGACGACTCGCCAAGCACGCGCGGTATGTCGTCGAGCGAGCCCGCCTGTCCCCGGTGCAGGCGCCATAGGCCGGCCAGCCATGCGTCGTCAGTGATCAGCCATCCCGCAGCACTCCCAAGCGGCTCGGCAGTGCCGCCCGCACCCCACAGCCAAACCGAATTCACGGCCGGCCAATCGCGCGCCTCCCGTCGTTCGTTGACCGGATGCTCATGCAGCAGCATTTGCAGCTCGTTGACGAGGGCGCGGACCCGCACCGCGTCGCGTCCACCCGGCAGGCATTCGCGCAGGTTGCGCCCCACGGCTTGCGCCGGCTCCAGCGCCGTGAAGTCGCAGCCGGGCGGACACTCGACGACCCAGCCGCCGTGCCCGCCATCGTGCAGCCGGAAACCGCTGCCGGCAAGGTGCTCGTCGAGCATCGCGCGCAGTGTGGCCCGCTCGTCAGCGGCGAGGGACAACGGCACCGGTGCTGCAAGCTGCAGGTGGTCGAGCGCCGTGAGCAGGTGCACCGGCTCGGCACGCGCCCAGGTCCCGGGCAACGGTTGCCCGTCGCGCTGCGGGGCACTGCAGGGCCCGACCGGATGGCGAGCCAGCGCGTCGCCACCGAGGCCTGCGCCTTGCAGCAGCCACCCGCGCCAGTCGAGCCCCGGTTTCGACTCGCGTCGCCCTCGTGCCACGAGCCACTCGGCCGCGGGCAGGCGCGCGGGTTCGCCATGCTGCGCCTGCCGCAGCACGGCGGCACGCAGACCGGGCAGGGCCAGTCGCACGCTGGGGGTGTTGCTCATGCACACCCCGCGCGGGCGATGACCACGGCAGCCCGCATCCAGTAAGGTACGCCCATGAAATTCACCCTCGACCGACCGGCCACGCGCCACGTCGTGCGCGGATACTCGCCCGGCGCATTGCGCATCGGCGAGCAGGAGTACTCGCGCAGCGTGATCGTGTCCGCGCAGACCCTGATCACGGACTGGCGCCCGCAACGCATGGACCAGCTCACCGCGGCCGACCTCGAGTCGGCGCTCGCGCTGCGGCCCGAGGTGCTGCTGCTCGGTTCTGGCGTGCGCCAGGTGTTTCCACCGCACGAGCTGCTCGCCCAACTGCATGCCGCGCGGGTCGGCTTCGAGGTGATGGACACGGGAGCCGCCTGCCGCACCTACAACCTGCTGGTTGGCGAAGGCCGCGAGGTAGCCGCCGCGCTGCTCATCACCTGACGGCGCGCTCAGCCGAGCCCCTGCAACAGCGGTACGAAGATCGCCGGTCCGAGATCCTCGCGCTCGAAGCCATCGCCGCGCCGTGTGACGCGCAGCAGGCGCTGCTCGCGATCGGCACCCACCGGCATGATCAGGCGTCCGCCGTTGCCGAGCTGGTCGAGCAAGGCCGGCGGCACCGCCATCGAAGCAGCCGCCACCAGGATTGCATCGTACGGCGCATAGGGCGGCCAGCCCTCGAAGCCGTCGCCGTGGCGCATGAAGACGTTGGCGATGCGCAGGTCGCGCATCACCCGCCGTGCCCGCAGCTGCAGCGCAGCGATGCGCTCGATGCTGTACACCGTGGCCACCAGCGGTGCCAGCACCGCCGTCTGGTAGCCGCAGCCGGTGCCCACCTCGAGTACCTTGCGCGGCGCAGCGCCCTCGAGCAGCGCCTCGGTCATGCGCGCCACGATGTAGGGCTGCGAAATCGTCTGGCCGTGGCCGATCGGCAGCGCCGTGTCCTCGTACGCCCGGCTTGCGAGCGCCTCGTCCACGAACACGTGGCGCGGCACGGCGCGGATGCGCTCGAGCACCTGCGGATTGGCGATGCCCTGTTCGCGCAGCCGCGCGATCAGGCGGTCGCGGGTGCGTGCCGACGTCATGCCGATGCCGGTGAGGCTCGGGCGCGTCACGTGGCCCGTCCGCGCAACCAGTCGTCCAGGTCGGCGAGCGCCGCATGGCGGGTGAGATCGACCTGCAGTGGCGTCACCGAGACGCAACCCGCCGCAATCGCCGCGAAGTCCGTACCCTCGCCGGCGTCGGCCCCCTCGCCCGCAGGACCCACCCAGTACACCGAACGACCGTGCGGATCGGTGGCACGTACCACGGACTCGGAGCGGTGGCGGTGGCCAAGGCGCGTGACGCGGAAGCCGCGCAGGTGCTCGTAGGGCACGTCCGGCACGTTGATGTTCAGGATCATCGACGAGTGCAGCGGCGCGCGCAGCAACCGCATCACCAGCTCGCTCGCGACGCGCGCCGCGGTGTCGAAATGGCTGCCGTCGCGCAACACCAGCGACACGGCCATGGTCGGCAAGCCGAGAAAGCGGCCCTCGATCGCCGCGGCGACCGTGCCCGAATACAGCACGTCGTCGCCGAGATTGGCGCCGTGGTTGATGCCCGAGACCACCATGTCGTGCTCGAAGTCGAACAGTCCCGAGATGGCGAGGTGCACGCAGTCGGTGGGCGTGCCGTTGACGTAGAAGGCGCGCTCGCCGTACGAGTTGACCCGCAGCGGCACGTCGAGCGTGAGCGAATTGCTGGCACCGCTGCGATTGCGGTCCGGCGCCACCACTGTGATCTCGGCCAGCGGACGCAATGCGTCCGCGAGGCGCTGCAGCCCCTCGGCACGATAACCGTCGTCGTTGCTGACCAGGATTCTCACGTCGGGACCGTGCCGGAAGTCGGGCGAACTATACACGCGTCGTGCACCAGCTCGTGCAGCACGGCCGTCGCAAATGCGCCGCGCGGCAACTCAAACGCGAGCGTGAGCACGTCGCCGTCGAGCGACCAGTGGAGGCCGCGCACCGGCAGCCGCAGCCCGCGCCGCTCGTGCTCGAGCCCCTCGGTTTCGAGCAGCCGGCACAGGTCCGGATACTGCGCCACCACGGTCGCCTCCGGCTCGAGCGCGGCCCCGGTCGCGGGCGATGCGCCCCGTCCCCACAGCGGTCCGCTCGGGTGCACGTCCATGCTGAGACATCGCTCGCGCAGGCTGGCGTCGATCTCGGCCGCCCGGAAAAAACTGCGTCGACCGTCGAGCATCACCGCCTCGCCCTCCAACAGCCCGTCCCAGTCGGCGCGGCGCACGCGCTCGGCCAGCACCGCGTTGAACACGAGGCTGCGTGCGGCCGACAAGGCAAAGCTGCGCGCGCCGCGCTCGCCCGGCGCCCTGCCACCGGCCGCCCAGTCGCGGGCACGCACGAGGTTGTTGCCGTCGCGGCCGAAGCGCTGCGGGCCAAAGTAGTCGGGCACCCCGCGCTGCTCGACCCGCTCGAGCCGCTCGCGCAAGGCGTCGCGGTCGCCCGCCACGTCCCGCACGCGCAGCTCGAAGCGATTGGAACGGTGCGAGCCCGGACGCAGCTTGCGACCGTGGCGCTCAGCGCTCAGCACGCGGTAGCCCTCGCCGGCGAACTCGAGGCACGGCTCGACCGGGGCCTGCACCGGCCAAGGCAACGTGAACGCCTGGCGGGTCAAGGCGTGGCGGTCCTTCTGACCCGACACGCCCACGTCGCGCACGTGAACCCCGGCTGCACGCGCCAGTTGCGCCGCCACCCAGCCGGTATTGGCGCCGCGCTTCTCGACCTCGAGCAACACGTGGGCGCCGGCGCCGTCCGGCATGAAGCCGAGCACTTCGTGAACCACGAAATCCTCTGGCTCGACGCGCAGCCGGCCGCCGACGGGCGCGGTACCGTACGCGGCCGGCAACTGCAGTGGATCAGCCTCCGTGGCGATGGCCGTGCCCATTCTCATGCTCGTGACCGTGCATGCCGTCTGCATGGGCCAGCAGCACCACCGCGTGACAGGCGAGGCCCTCGCGCCGGCCAATCGCGCCGAGGCCCTCGCAAGTGGTCGCCTTGACGTTGATCCGGTCCGGCGTCGTGCCGAGGTCGGCCGCCACGTTGGCCCGCATCTGCGAGCGGTGATCGCCCAGGCGTGGCGCCTCGGCCAGCACCGTGAGGTCGGCGTTGACCAGCCGGAACCGATGCTCGTCGAGCAGGCGCGTGCAGTGGCGCAGGAACAAGCGGCTGTCGGCGCCCTTCCAGCGTGGATCGGTATCCGGAAAGTGCTGCCCGATGTCGCCGAGCCCCAGCGCGCCGAGGATGGCATCGCACAACGCGTGCAGCAGCACGTCGCCGTCGGAGTGCGCGCGCACGCCCTGCTCATGCGGAATGCGCACGCCGCCCAGCGTCACGAAGTCGCCGGGCTCAAGCGCGTGGACGTCGTACCCGAAGCCGATTCTCACCCTTGCGTCCCCCCATCGTCGCCAGGACGGCCGCGGCCAGTGCGCGGTCCCCCGGCAGTGTGATCTTGACGTTACCCGGCCCGCCGGCGACGAGGCGCGGCCGCAGGCCGAGCGCCTCCACCGCCGACGCTTCGTCGGTGACCGTGCGCTCGCGCGCGATGCTAAGCGCCAGCGCGCGCCGCAGCACGCCGTAACGGAACATCTGCGGCGTCAATGCGCGCCACAGGCCCTCGCGCGACACCGTGCGCTCCGCTCGCCCGTCGCACCCCGCTGCCTTGAGGGTGTCGCCGACCGGCACCGCCAGCAGCCCCCCCACCGGATCGTCACCCACCTCGGCAAACAGCGCGCGCAGGTCGGCGCGCGCCAGGCACGGCCGCGCTGCGTCGTGCACCAGCACCCAGTCCGTCTCTCGAGCCACGTCGGCCAGCGCGTCGAGCGCGTTGACAACCGACAGCTCGCGTCGCGCGCCGCCGCGACAAGTGCGCACCCGCGGGTCACGCGCCTCGGGCAGCCGCGCAAAGCGACGGTCCCCCGCGGCCAGCGCCACCACCACGCCGTGGATGGAACGCTCCGCCAGCAGTGCGGCCAGCGACCATGACAGCACGGGCCGCCCGAGCAGCGGCAGGTACTGCTTGGGCACCCGGCCACCGATGCGCTCCCCGCGGCCGGCCGCCGGCACGACGGCCCAGCGCCGGGCGCGCACGGTCATTGGCTGGTGGCCTCGGCGGTGCGTCGTTCCTCTTCGGGCGGCGCCGCCGCGGGCTGCGGCGGCACCACCTGGAAGAAGGTCTCGTTGCTGCCGACCATGCCGAGGTCGGTGCGGGCGCGCTCCTCGACGGCGGCGCGGCCTTCCTTCAGGTCACGCACCTCGGCCGCGAGCGTGCGGTTGCGCTCAGCGAGCCGCTCGTTTTCCTCTTGCTGCTGCTCGATGGCCCCCTCGGTGCGCCACAGGTCGCGCGCGCCGTTTGGCGACACCCAGATCCGGTACTGCAGCGCCAGGAACAGCGCCAGCAGCAGGCCCGCCACGATGCGCAGCACCATCGGTCGCCTCAACCGCGCACGGCCGGCGCGACCGGGAACGCCGCGCGGCCGGCGTACTGCGCCTCGGCACCGAGCTCGGCCTCGATGCGCAGCAGCTGGTTGTACTTGGCGACGCGGTCAGAGCGGCACAGCGAGCCGGTCTTGATCTGGGTGGCACGGGTCGCCACCGCGATGTCGGCGATGGTGCTGTCCTCGGTCTCGCCCGAGCGGTGCGACACGACCGCGCTATAGCCCGCATCGACCGCCATGTCGATCGCCTCGAGCGTCTCGGTCAGCGTGCCGATCTGGTTCGGCTTGATGAGAATCGAGTTGGCGATGCCGCGCGCTATGCCTTCGCGGAGGATCTTCGTGTTGGTCACGAACAGGTCGTCGCCCACCAGCTGCACCTTGCGCGCGAGCTTGTGCGTGAGCAGCGCCCAGCCATCCCAGTCGCCCTCTGCCATGCCGTCCTCGACGGTGACGATCGGGTACTTGTCCACCAGCCCGGCGAGGTAGTCGACGAACTGTGCCGGCGTGAACTGGCGGCCTTCCGACTCGAGGTGGTAGGTGCCGTCCTTGAAGAACTCCGAGCTCGCGACATCGAGGCCGAGGAACACGTCCACGCCCGCCTTGAAGCCGGCGCGGCCGATGGCCTCGAGGATGGTCTCGAGCGCCGCCTCGTTCGACGGCAGGTTCGGCGCGAAGCCGCCCTCGTCGCCCACGGCGGTGGCGAGGCCACGCTCGTGCAGTACCTTCTTCAGCGTGTGGAAGATCTCCGCGCCGGTGCGCAGCGCCTCGGCGAAGTTGGGCGCGCCGACCGGCAGGATCATGAATTCCTGGATGTCGACGCTGTTGTCGGCATGCGCGCCGCCGTTGATGATGTTCATCATCGGCACCGGCATGGTCTTCGGGCCGGGGCCGCCGAGCAGGCGGAACAGGCTCAAGCCCCTGGCCCGCGCGGCAGCGTGCGCGGCGGCAAGCGACACCGCGAGCAGCGCGTTGGCGCCGAGCCGCGCCTTGGTGTCGGTGCCGTCGAGCTCGATCATCCGGCGGTCAAGCCCGGCCTGGTCGAACACGTCCTTGCCGAGCAGCGCACTGCGGATCTCGCCATTGGCGTTGGCGACGGCCCGCAGCACGCCCTTGCCGAGGTAGCGACCCTGGTCGCCGTCGCGCAGTTCGACCGCCTCGCGCGTGCCCGTGGAAGCGCCCGACGGCACCGCGGCGCGGCCCATCACGCCGCCCTCGACGAACACGTCCGCTTCGACGGTGGGATTGCCGCGGGAATCCATGATCTCGCGGGCCTTGATGTCGGCGATCCGGGTCATAAGCTTGCTTCCTCGTAGGGCCGCGACTTGACCGCGGCATCGATCTCTTTCATGACGGTGAGCAGCGCACGCATGCGATCGAGCGGCCAGGCGTTCGGGCCGTCCGACAGCGCGCGCGCCGGGTCGGGATGGGTTTCCATGAATACGCCCGCGACGCCCGCACCGATCGCGGCCCGCGCCAGCACCGGCACGAATTCGCGCTGGCCGCCCGAGGCGTTGCCGTGGCCACCGGGCAGCTGCACCGAGTGCGTGGCATCGAACACCACGGGGCAGCCCGTGTCGCGCATCACCGCGAGCGAGCGCATGTCGGCGACCAGGTTGTTGTAGCCAAAGCTGAATCCGCGCTCGCAGACCATGATCGCCTCGTTGCCGGTGGAACGCGCCTTGTCCACGACGTTGCGCATCTCCCACGGCGAGAGGAACTGGCCCTTCTTGATGTTGACGGGCTTGCCCTGCGCGGCGGCGTTGACGATGAAATTAGTCTGCCGGCAGAGGAACGCCGGCGTCTGCAGCACGTCGACCACCGCGGCGACCTCGGCGAGCGGCGTGTCCTCGTGCACGTCGGTGAGCACGGCCAAGCCGAGCTGGGCCTTCACCTCGCCCAGGATGCGCAGTCCCTGCTCCATGCCGGGGCCGCGGTAGCTCGCCTGCGACGAGCGGTTCGCCTTGTCGTAGGAGGCCTTGAAGATGTACGGGATGCCGAGCTCGCGGGTGATCTCCCGCATGCGCCCGGCCACCTCGATCACCAGCGCCTCGCTCTCGACGACGCAGGGGCCCGCGATCAAAAAAAACGGCCGGTCGGGGCCGACCTCGAAGCCGCACAGCCTCATGCGCCGGCCGCCGCGGGCAACTGCGCCGCACGCTGCGCGCGCGCCGCCTTGATGAAGCCGGTGAACAGCGGGTGCCCGTCGCGCGGCGTGGAGCGGAACTCGGGGTGGTACTGGCTCGCGACGAAGAACGGGTGCTGCGGCAGCTCGATGATCTCCACCAGGCCGTCGCGCGAAAAGCCGGAGAAGCGCAGCCCGGCGTTCATCATTTTCTGCAGGTAGTTGTTGTTGAACTCGTAGCGATGCCGGTGGCGCTCGCGGACCTGGTCCGCGCCGTAGATGGCGTGCGCGCGCGAGCCGTGCGAGATGCGCACTTCCTGCGCGCCGAGGCGCATCGTGCCGCCGAGGTGCGAGGTCTCGGTGCGCGACTCGACCGTCCCCTTCTGGTCCTGCCACTCGGTGATCAGCGCGATCACCGGGTGCGGCGTGGCACGGTTGAACTCGGTGCTGTGCGCGCCCTCGAGGCCGGCGACGTTGCGCGCGTACTCGATGATCGCGAGCTGCATGCCAAGGCAGATGCCGAGGTACGGGACGCTGTTCTCGCGCGCGAAGCGCACCGCCTGGATCTTGCCTTCGATGCCGCGCTCGCCGAAGCCGCCCGGCACGAGAACAGCGTCCACGCCGCGCAGGCGGTCGATGCCGTGCTGCTCGACGTCGGTCGCCTCGACGAACTCGATGTTGACCCGGGTGCGGGTGCGCAGCCCGGCGTGCATCAGCGCCTCGGTGAGCGAGATGTACGCGTCCTTGAGGTTGACGTATTTGCCGACCATGGCGATGGTCACGGCGAGGTCGGGGTTGCCCTTGGCGGCCACCACCTGCTGCCATTCGCTCAGGTCGGCGGGCGGCACCTGCAGGCCCAGCTTCTCGCAGACGATGGCGTCGAGCCCCTGCTCGTGCAGCAGCAGCGGGATCTTGTAGATGTCGTCGGCGTCCACGGCCGAGAACACCGCGCGCTCCTCGACATTGGTGAACAACGCGATCTTGCGGCGCTGGTCGGCCGGCAGCGGGTCCTGGCAGCGGCACAGCAGCACGTCGGGCTGGATGCCGATGCCGCGCAGTTCCTTGACCGAGTGCTGCGTCGGCTTGGTCTTGATCTCGCCGGAGGTCGCGATGTAGGGGATCAGCGTGAGGTGCATGTAGAGCACGTTGTCGTGCCCCATCTCGACGGCGAGCTGGCGGATCGCCTCGAGAAACGGCAGCGACTCGATGTCGCCCACCGTGCCGCCGATCTCGACCATGCAGATGTCGGCATCCACCGCGCCGAGCTTGATCGAGTGCTTGATCTCGTCGGTGATGTGCGGGATCACCTGCACCGTGGCGCCGAGGTAGTCGCCGCGGCGCTCCTTGGCGATCACGTTCTCGTAGATGCGGCCGGTGGTGAAGTTGCTGCTGCGGCCGGTGGTGGTGCGCACGAAGCGCTCGTAGTGGCCGAGGTCGAGGTCGGTCTCGGTGCCGTCGTCGGTGACGAACACCTCGCCGTGCTGGAACGGGCTCATGGTGCCCGGGTCGACGTTGATGTACGGGTCGAGCTTGACCATGGCCACCTTGAGGCCGCGCGCCTCGAGGATCGCCCCGAGCGACGCCGCGGCAATGCCCTTCCCCAGCGAGGAAACGACGCCGCCGGTCACGCAGATAAACTTGGTCATGGGGGTCACCGTCGCAGGAGAAGCACGACGGGAGAACAGTCTATCGGATCGCCCCCCTCCCGGCCACCCGCCGTACCCTTGGGATCGATCAGGTGCGGCGCGCCCCGGCCAGTGCCTCGGCCTCGGTCAGCGTCGGCCGTCCGTGCCAGACGACGCGCCACGCAGGCTCACCGGGTGCCGCGGCCAGCGCCCCACCGCAGGCAAGGTCACCGACCGCCACGATTTCGTCGCCCGCCGAGATGCAGGGCAGCGAGGCGCGCTGCCAGGGCAACACGCCCTGCTCCTGCAGCCACTTGCGCAATTCGCGCCGATGCGCGCCGCCTGCAGGGCGGAACGATGCGCCGGGCGGGCGGGCCGTCACGGTCAGCAGACCCGGCAGGCGCGCTCGGCTCAAGCCGTCACCCGTGGTCGGCAGCAGGGCGAGGCGTCCATGGTCACCGAGACTGAACTCGGTTCCCGGTGACCACGACCCTGCCTGCCACGGCTGCGCCGGCGCTGATTGCGGCGTGGCATGCAGGTGTCCCCGGTAGCGACGCACCACGGCCCCGGGCCAGCGCGTTTCGGGAATGCGCTCCGGCGCGGCCGCGAGCATGTCGCGCCGCAATGACTCCAGGGTCGCGGCCGGAGGCGGGTCGATGCCGCGCCCACGCAGCCAGGCGCGCAGCGCCAGCCGCTGCCTGGATGGCGGCAGGTGCTGGAGTCGTGCAAGGAGCAGCGTGTCGCCGACCGTGAGGTTGGTCAGGTCCGCAGCCGCAAGGGTTGCCTCGAGGTCGAGGGCCTCCGCCGCCTGCGCAGCTACTCGCCCGACGGTGCGCGCCGCGGCCGGCCAGCGCGACCGCAGCATCGGCAGGACCTCGCGGCGCAGGAAATTGCGATCGAAGCGGGAATCGACATTGGACGGGTCCTCGAGCCACTCGAGTCCCTGCCCTCGGGCCCAGACTTCGAGGTCCTGGCGCGTGAAGCCGAGCAGCGGTCGAACGCGCCATCCGGCCGCGAAGGGCGCGACTGGGCGCATGCCAGCCACCGCGCGCAGGCCACCGCCGCGCAGCCACTGCAACAACACCGTCTCGAGCTGGTCGTCGCCATGGTGTGCGGTGAGCAGCGCCTCGCCCGAGGTCAACCGTCCGGCCAGCGCCGCATAACGGGCGACCCGCGCGGCGGCCTCCGGGCTTTCGCCGCGCGCCGCGGTCGCGTTCACGCGCACGACCTCGCAGGCAACTCCACAGCGCGCCGCGAGCGCCACGCTGTGTGCGGACCACATTGCGGCGTCCGGGTGCAACCCGTGATCGACGTGAATGGCCCGCAGCGGACGCGCGCGCACCCGGGCAAGGGCCGCCAGCAGCACGCTCGAGTCGAGGCCGCCGCTCAGTGCAACGCACTCGCCGGCCGGCTCGGCGCCGGCGTCGCGGAGCATGCCTTCCAGCTCCGCGCGCAGTCGCTCCGGCGAAAACGAACTCACCGGCTCACGCGGCGCGGAAAACGCCGTGTGCGCGCAGCCGTGCGTACCGTGTGTCCAGCAACTGCTGCTCGGTCAGCTGCTCGACCTCGCGCAGGTGGCGGAGGATCGCCGCCTTGAGGTCCTCGGCCATTGTCGCCGGGTCGCGATGTGCACCGCCGAGCGGTTCCCTGAGGATCTCGTCCACCAGCCCGAGCTTGTCCAGGCGCTCGGCCGTGATGCCCATCGCCTCCGCCGCGAGCTCCTTCTTGTCGGCGCTCTTCCACAGGATCGAGGCGCAGCCCTCGGGCGAGATGACCGAGTACACGGCGTACTGCAGCATCAGCAGCCGGTCGCACACGCCGATCGCAAGCGCACCGCCGGAACCACCCTCGCCGATCACCACCGAGATCACCGGCACGCGCAGCGTCGACATCTCGAACAGGTTGCGCGCGATCGCCTCGCTCTGGTTACGCTCCTCGGAGCCGACGCCGGGGTAGGCGCCCGGTGTGTCGATCAGCGTGACGAGCGGCAGGCGGAAGCGCTCGGCGAGCTTCATCAGGCGCAGCGCTTTGCGATAGCCCTCGGGCTTGGGCATGCCGTAGTTGCGCCGCACGCGCTCCTTGGTGTCGCGGCCCTTCTGGTGGCCGATCAGCATGATCGGCCGGCCGTCGAACCGCGCCAGGCCGCCGACGATCGCGTGGTCGTCCGCGTACATGCGATCGCCGTGCAGCTCCTGGAACTCGTCGCAGATCGCGGCCGCGTACTCGAGCGTATACGGGCGCTGTGGATGGCGCGCCAGCTGCGCGACCTGCCAGGGCGCCAGGTTGGCGAAGATGCTGGTGGTGAGCGCGCGACTCCTGGCCCTGAGGCGCGCGATCTCCTCGCCGACGTTGACCTCGGCGTCGGAGGAGACGAAGCGCAGCTCGTCGATCTTGGCCTCGAGCTCGGCGATCGGCGCCTCGAAATCCAGGAAACTGAGTGCCATGGCGGCGAAGGATGCCCTGAGTCGGGCGCGGTGGCTAGCGCCGCGCCTCAGCCAGCCGCGAACTCCGCCACGGCCGCCAGCGTGCCGCGCAGCGAGAAGAACAGCACGACGGCGACGATCGCCGGCACCACGAAACGCAGCACCAGCAGGATCCACGGCACCTGGCGCCGCCAGAACGGGCTGGCGCCGGCGAGGAGTTCCTCGCGCACCGGGCCGCGCAGGCGCCACCCGGCGAACACCGCCAGCACGAGGCCACCGGCGAGCAGCAGCAGCTCACCCACGACCTTGTCCATCAGGCCGAGCACGTCGGTGTCGAGCGCCGGCACGACGCCGACCAGCGTGATCGCCGTGCCGGCGAGCAGCGCCGCACGCCGTCGCGACAGGCCGTACTCGTCCATCGCGGACGCGGTCACCACCTCGAGCAGCGAGATGGTCGAGGTGATCGCACCGAGCGCGAGTACCAGGAAGAACACCAGGCCCACCACCCGGCCCACCGCGCCCATGGCCGCGAAGGCACTCGGCACGGCGATGAACAGTGCCCCGATGGTGCTCGCGCTCACGGCATCCTGCAGCGCGAACGAATAGATCACCGGGAATACCAGCAGGCCGGCGACGAAGGCCACGCTGAAATCCGTGAACGCGACCACGGTCGCGGACTCGGGCAGGTTCTGATCGCGCGACAGGTACGACGCAAAGGTGAGCATGCCGCCCATGCCGAGGCTGAGCGAGAAGAACGCCTGCGACGCCGCCGCGCGCCACACGTCGGGATGCATGATCTCCGCGAACTTGGGTTGCAGGTACACGGCATAGCCCGCGCCCGCACCGTCGAGCGTGGCTGCCCAGACCGCGAGGCCGACCAGCATCACGAACAGCATCGGCATCATCACCAGCGAAGCGCGCTCGATGCCGCCCTTCACGCCGCCGACCACGATCAGCACGGTCGCCGCCATGAATGCGACGTGGAACGCCACGGCGTCCGCACCGGACGACACCTCGGCAAAGTGTTCCGCGGACGAAGGCGCAAAGCCCGTCAGCAAGGCCTCGAGCCCGTAGCGCACCGTCCAGCCGGCAATCACCGAGTAGTAGGCGAGGATCACCCCGCCGACCAGCACGAACAGGTAACCGAGCGCGCCCCAGCCACGCCCGCCGAGCTTGCGCAGGCTGCCGATCGGCCCGCTCTGGCCGCGGCGCCCGATGGCGAACTCCGCGAGCAGCAGCGGGATCCCGAGCAGCAGCGTAAGCACGACGTACACCAGCACGAACGCCGCGCCGCCGTTTTCCGACGCGAGGTACGGGAAGCGCCACATGTTGCCGAGCCCGACCGCGCTGCCCGCCGCCGCCAGCAGGAAGCCCGCCCGGCTCCCAAACCTCTCCCTCACCCCCGCCGCTGCCATATTTCCTCTCTATCCCCCATCCCCTATCCCCTATCCCCTATCCCTGGCACCCCATACACCAGTTCCACGCCCTCGCGCCCGATGATCTGGCCGAGGCGCTCGATCAGGTCCTGCGACGGCCGCACGCACCACTCCTCGCCGAGCAGCACGTTGGCGCTCGCACCTTCGCCCGCGTAGCGGATCGCCACTGCACAGCGTCCGCCGCGACTCGGTCGCAGCGCCTGCTCGAGCGCGCTCACGAGTCGCCGGCCCTCGCCGTTGGCGGCCACGGGCCAGCGCAACACCAGGCGCCGTGCGTACTGTTCGCGGGCCTGCGCGATGTCGAGGATGCGCTTGGCGGCGATGCGCCAATCGTCGGCGAAGTCATCGAAGCGCAGGTTACCCTCCACCACCAGGATCGCGTCACGCGCCACCAGCGCCCGGTACTGCTGGTACACGTCCTCGAACAGCGTGACCTCGATGCGCCCACTGCGGTCGTCGAGCACGCAGCTGTTGCGGTTGCCCCGCTTGCGGATCTCGAGCACCAGCCCCGCGACCGTGACGTTCTTGCCAGGGCCGCGCCAGCTGCCGTCGTTGCCGCCAACCGGCTTGGCGCCCCCGATGTCGGCAATGCGACCGCTGGTGATGGGCCGCAACTCGCGCTCGTATTCCGTGATCGGGTGCCCGGTGAGGTAAAGCCCAAGCGTCTCGCGCTCGCCGGCGAGCCGCACCTTTTCGCTCCACTCGGGCTGCGTCGCAGCGGGCTCGTCCGGGTCCTCGGCGAGCGCGGCGGCGGGCGCGGCCGGTGCCGCGAGCCCGAACAGGTCGTCCTGGCCGGCCGCCTGTGCGCGCGAGTGCTGTTCCGCCGTCTGCATCGCCCCAGGCAGCTGGTGCATCAGCGTGGCGCGGTTGGCACCCAGTGAATCGAGCGCGCCGGCGCGGATCAGTGCCTCGAGCACGCGCCGGTTCGCCTGCTTCAGGTCGATGCGGCGGCAGAAATCGCGCACGCTGCTAAAGCGCCCGCTTGCGGCGCGCTCGGCGATCATGTTCTCGACCGCGCCCTCGCCCACACCCTTGATCGCACCGAGGCCGTAGCGGATCGCCGTCGGCCCCGACACCGTGAACATGAACTGCGACGCATTGACGTCCGGCGGCTCGACCGTGAGCCCCATGCGCGCGCACTCGTCGATCAGGGTCACGACCTTGTCGGTCTTGTCCATGTCCGACGACAGCACCGCGGCCATGAACGCCGCCGGGTGATGCTGCTTGAGCCACGCGGTCTGGTACGAGAGCACCGCGTACGCGGCGGAGTGCGACTTGTTGAAGCCGTAGCCCGCGAACTTCTCCATCAGGTCGAAGATGTGCGCCGCCGTCCGTTCCTCGACGCCGCGCGCCACCGCCCCGTCGACGAACACGGAGCGCTGCTTCGCCATCTCCTCGGGACTCTTCTTGCCCATCGCGCGCCGCAGCAGGTCGGCGCCGCCGAGCGTGTAGCCGGCGAGCACCTGCGCGATCTGCATCACCTGTTCCTGGTACAGGATCACGCCGTAGGTCGGGAACAGCACCGGCTTCAAGTCCGGGTGCAGGTAGTCGGCCGGCCCGGTGCTGCGGCCGTGCTTGCGCGCGATGAAGTCGTCCACCATGCCCGACTGCAGCGGGCCGGGGCGGAACAGCGCGACCAGCGCGATGATGTCCTCGAAGCAATCGGGCTGCAGGCGGCGGATCAGGTCCTTCATGCCGCGCGACTCGAGCTGGAACACCGCGGTGGTCGCGCAGCGCTTGAGCAGCGCGTAGGTCGGCGCGTCGTCCATGGGCATCGCGGCAAGGTCGAGCGGCGGCTCGCCCCGTGCCCTGCGCTCGGCGTCGATCGTGCGCACCGCCCAGTCGATGATGGTCAGCGTGCGCAGGCCCAGGAAATCGAACTTGACGAGGCCCGCGGCCTCGACGTCGTCCTTGTCGAACTGCGTGACCACGCTGTGGCCGTCCGCCTCGCAGTACAACGGCGCGAAGTCGGTCAGCACCGAGGGTGCGATCACCACGCCGCCGGCGTGGGTGCCGGCGTTGCGCACCAGCCCCTCGAGGGAGCGCGCCAGGTCGATCACCTCGCGCACTTCGTCCTCGGTCTTGTAGCGCCGCCGCAGCTCCTCCTCCTTGGCGAGCGCGTCGTCGAGCGTGATGCCGAGCTCGAACGGGATCAGCTTGGCGATGCTGTCGGCGAAGCCGTAGCTGCGGCCGAGCACGCGGGCCACGTCGCGCACCACCGCCTTCGCCGCCATGGTGCCGTAGGTGATGATCTGCGACACGCGCTCGCGGCCGTAGCGCTCGGCCACGTACTCGATCACCCGGTCGCGGCCTTCCATGCAGAAGTCCACGTCGAAGTCCGGCATCGAAACGCGCTCGGGATTGAGGAAGCGCTCGAACAGCAGGTCGTAGCGCAGCGGGTCGAGGTCGGTGATACCGAGCGAATAGGCCACCAGCGACCCCGCGCCCGAGCCGCGCCCGGGCCCCACCGGCACGCCGTTGCTGCGCGCCCAGCGGATGAAGTCCGCGACGATCAGGAAGTAACCGGCGAAACCCATCTGGCAGATCACGTCGAGCTCGGACGCGAGCCGGGCGTCGTACGGCGCACGATCCTTGAGCCCGACCGGCGACGCGGCTAGCTGCACCAGCCGCGACTCGAGTCCGACCCGCGACTCCTCGCGCAGGTGGTCCTCCGTGCTGAGCCCCTTGGGCACCGGGTAGGCCGGCAGCGAAGCCTTGCCGAGCCGTACCTCGAGGTTGAGGCGCTGGGCGAGCTCCACGGTATTGTCGAGCGCCTCGGGCAGGTCGGCGAACAGCTGCGCCATCTCGCCCGGCGATCGCAGGTACTGCTGCTCGCTGTAGCGGCGCGGGCGCGCGGCATCGGCCAGCAAGGCACCCTCTTGTATGCACACGCGGGCCTCGTGCGCCTCGAACTCGTCGCGGCCGACGAAGCGCACGTCGTTGGTAGCGATGACGGGCACGCCGTGCTTCACGGCCAGCAGCAGCGACCCGGCGACGCAATCCTCCTCGCCCGGGCGGCCCGTGCGCGTGAGCTCGAGGTAATAGCGGTCGCCGAAGAGCTTGAGCCAGTCGTCGAGCGCGCGGGCAGCCTCGTCCTCGCGGCCGGACAGCAGCGCGCGGCCGACGTCGCTCTCACGAGCGCCCGACAGCGCCACCAGGCCGTCGGTGGTGCCGCGATCGAGCCAGGCGCGCTGCACGGTCGGCCCGTGGCGGCCCTGTCCCTCGAGGTAGGAGCGGGTCACCAGCCGCGTCAGGTTGGCGTAGCCGCGCGCGTCCTGGCACAGCAGCACCAGCCGCGACGGCTCGGCGCGCTCGCCTTCTTCGTGCAGCAGCAGGTCGACGCCCACCAGCGGCTTGACGCCGCGCGCCATGGCGGCACGGTAGAACTTGACCAGCGCGAACAGGTTGCCCTGGTCGGTGACCGCCACCGCCGGCATTTCGAGCCGCGCGCAGGCGTCGACCAGCCCCTCGCGCACCACCTTGCCGTCATCCGCGTGTTCGCTGTCGATGCGCACCACGCCGTCGACCAGCGAGTACTCGGTGTGCACGTGGAGGTGGACGAAGCGCGGCATCGGGGCCAGGTTCGGGGCGGTCAGCGGGAAAGGCAAAATTGTACCGGGGCGAAGCTGCGGCGGTGCACCGGCGACGGCCCGAGCCGCCGCAATGCCTCGAGGTGGGCGGCGGTGGGGTAGCCCTTGTGGATGGCAAACCCGTAGCCCGGGTGGTCGGCCTCGAGGCCACGCATATAATCGTCGCGGGCGCACTTGGCCAGGATCGACGCTGCGCTCACCGCCGGCACCAGGGCATCACCCCTGACCACGGCCTCGACGGTGCACTCGAAGCCGAGCCCGGCCACGTCCGGGCAGCGATTACCGTCGACGATCACGTGCACCGGCGCGGTACCGAGTGCTGCGAGCGCGCGCCGCATCGCCACGAACGTCGCCTGCAGCACGTTCAGTTCGTCGACCTCGGTCGCCTCGGCGCGGCCCAATGCCCACGCGAGACTGTGCGCGCGGATCTGGGCAGCCAGCGCCTCGCGCCGCGCCGGCGAGAGCACCTTGGAATCAGCGAGTCCGGCGATCGGCCGCCGCTCGTCGAGGATCACGGCGGCCGCCACCACCGGTCCGGCGAGCGGGCCGCGCCCCGCCTCGTCCACCCCGGCCACCAGGCCGGGACGCCGCCAGTCGAATGCCGCCTGTGCAGGCGCTGCGCTTCGTTTCATGCCGACGCCCGCCGCGAGTCCAGCAGTTCCAGCACCGCCTCGGCCGCGCGGGCACTGGCATCGCGGCGCAGCACGCGATGGATCTCCCCGAACGCCGCGACCAGTTCGGCGCGATCCGGGCGGTCGAGCTGCGCGAGCAGCGCGGGTCCGAGCACGTCGGGCCGCACCTGCTCCTGGAAAAACTCAGGCACGAGTTGCCGACCGGCGAGCAGGTTGGGCTGCGAGAAGAACTCGGTCTTCACGAGCTTCAGGTCCCGTACCAGCCACGCCGTGAGTGGCGCAACCCGGTAGGCAACGACCATCGGTCGCTTCACGAGCGCCGTCTCCAGCGTCGCCGTACCCGACGCCACGAGCACCGCATCGCTCGCCGCCACGGCGTCCTGCGCGCGCCCGTCGACGAGCGTCACCGGCACGCCGGGCGCGTGCTCGCGCAGCGCTTGCTCGAATACCGTGCGCGCCGCCGCGTTCGCCATCGGCGCAACGTAGGCGATCTCCGGGCGCTGCGCCGCAAGCCAGGCGAGGGTGGCCGCAAACGGCGGACCGAGCCTGCTCACCTCGCCCCGGCGACTGCCCGGCAGGACCGCGACCAGCGGCCCGGTCGCCGGCAGCCCGAGCGCTGCCCGCGCTGCGTACGGATCCGAATAGACCGGCACACGGTCGGCCAGCGGATGCCCGACGAACACCGCACGCACCGCGTGCGACTCGTAGAACGCTGTTTCGAAGGGCAGCACGCATAGCACCAGGTCAACCGACTCGGCGATCGAGCGCACGCGTCCCTGGCGCCAGGCCCAGACCTGCGGGCTGACGTACTGCACGGTGGGGATGCCTCGCTGGCGCAGCGCGCGCGCCATGCGCAGGTTGAACTCCGGCGAGTCGATGCCGATGAACGCGGCCGGCTGCGCAGCCACCAGTCGCCCCAGCAGCTGACGCCGCAGGCGCAGCAGGCGCGGCAGGTGGCGCACGATCTCGGCGAGTCCCATCACGGCCAGCGCGTCGGCCGGGTACCAGGCCTCGCAGCCGGCGGCCACCATGCGCGGGCCCGCCACGCCGTAGAAGCCCGCGCCGGGCTCGCGCGCCGCCAGCGCCTGGATCAGCGGCCCGCCGAGGTTGTCGCCCGACGCTTCGCCGGCGACGAGGCCGAAGGCCCGGGGTGCGTGCGCAGCCGCCACGGGAGGCGCCTCTCAGCGGACGATGCTGCGGGTGGACTGCGGCAGGAACTCCACGATCAGCCGCACCTCCGGCTGCTCCTGCGCGATCGCCGCGAGTTGCGCCGTGGCGTCGTCGAGCTTGAGCCCGGAGCGATACAGCAGGCGGAACGCGTTGCGCAGGTTACGGATCTGCTCCGGGGTGTAGCCACGCCGCTTCAGCCCCTCGGAATTGATGCTGTGCGCCGCGGCCGGCTGGCCGACCGCCATCACGTACGGCGGCACGTCGCGCGTCACCGCCGCGTTGTTGGCGATGAAGGCGTGCGCGCCGACCTTGCAGAACTGGTGAACGCCCGACAGGCCGCCCATGATCACCCAGTCGCCGAGCTGCACGTGGCCGCCGAGCGTGGCGTTGTTGGCGAGCACGCACTGGTTGCCGACGTGGCAGTCGTGCGCGACGTGCGAGTACGACATGAACAGGTTGTCGTCGCCGATCGTGGTCACGCCGGCCTCCTTGGTCGTGCCGCGATTGAGCGTGACGCACTCGCGGATCACGTTGCGGTTGCCGATCTCGAGGCGCGTCGGCTCGCCGCGGTACTTCTTGTCCTGCGGCGCCGAGCCGACCGAGGCGAACTGGAAGATCTGATTGTCTACGCCAATGCGGGTCGGGCCCTGCACGACCGCGTGCGGGCCGATGCGGGTGTTGGCGCCGACCTGCACGCCCGGGCCGATCACCGCGTAGGCGCCAACCTCGACGCTCGGGTCGAGCTCGGCGTCGGGTGCGACCAGGGCCGTCGGGTGGATGTTGCCTGCCATGTCCGTCTCCGTTGCGCTGCGGGGGCGCGGGCCGCTCAGCCCGGCATCACCATCAGTTCCGCGGTGCAGGCCTCCTCGCCCGCGACCGTCGCGACCGTCGAGTATTTCCAGATGGTGCGGATGCGGCGCTCGAGCGTCGCCGACAGCAACAGCTGGTCGCCGGGCACCACGGGACGGCGGAACCGCACCTTGTCGATGCCGGCGAAGTAGAACTTCACGCTTTCATCCGGGTAGATGCCGGCGGTGACGAACGTGAGGATGCCGGCCGTCTGCGCCAGCGCCTCGAGCATGATCACGCCGGGCATCACCGGCCGCCCGGGAAAGTGCCCGACGAAGTACTGCTCGTTGACCGTGACGTTCTTGAGCGCGACGATGCGCTCGCCGGCCACGCACTCGAGCACGCGGTCCACGTACAGCATGGGATAGCGGTGCGGCAGGCGCCGCATCACTTCGTCGATCCCGAACCCGGTCGGTTCACTCATCGTCGTCTCCCTGCGCCTCGTTGCGGCCGGCGTTGCCCTCGAGTCGACGCACCCGGCGCGCCAGTTCGTCGAGCTTCTGGAACCGCGCACTGTTGCGACGGAAGTGCCGCGCCTCGTCGGCCGGCAGCGCGCCGGAGTACAGGCCTGGCTGGCGGATCGAGGCGGTCACCATTGTCTTGCCCGTGAGCGCGACGTCGTCGCAGATGTCGAGGTGCCCGGCGATGCCGACCATGCCGCCGATCATGCAGCGCTGGCCGATGCTGGTGCTGCCGGAAATACCCACGCAGCCGGCAATCACGGTGTGCGCGCCGATGTGCACGTTGTGGCCGACCTGCACCTGGTTGTCGATCTTCACGCCGTCGTCGATCACCGTGTCGCCGATCGCGCCGCGGTCGATGGTGGTGTTGGCGCCGACCTCGACGTCGTTGCCGAGCTGCACGGAACCGACCTGCGGCACCTTGACGTAGGCACCTGACTCGGGCGCATGGCCGAAGCCATCCGCACCGATCACGCTGCCCGGGTGCAACAGGCAGCGCTCGCCCACCTGCACGCCAGCGCACAGCGTGACGCGGGCCACCAGTCGCGTGTCGGCACCGACACGAACGCCCTCGAGCAGCACCGAGCCGGGCCCGACGACGGCACGCGGGCCGACCGTCGCGCCGGCCGCGATGAAGGCCAGCGCGCCGACGTGTGCACTGGGGTCGACCAAGGCAGCGTCCTCGACGATCGCGGACGCATGCCGCCCCGGCGCGAACTGCTGCTCCGGATACAGCAGCTGGGCGATGCGCGCGTAGGTCGCGTAGGGATTACGGGTCACGAGCGCCGCGACCGGACAGGCGGCCGCCGCTGCTGCATCGACCACGACAGCGCTGGCGCGCGTCGTGGCGAGGAAGCGGCGGTAGTGTGGATTGGCGAGGAACGCAATCGAGCCGGACGCCGCTTCCTGCAGCGTCGCCACACGCTCGATCCGGACGTCGGGATCGCCCCGCAGTTCGCAGCCGAACCGGACGGCCAGCTCGCCCAGCCGCGCCGTCATGCCGGTCCCGCGCCCGCCACCGGGCTCAGGGCTTGGCCGGCGCCGCGCCCTTGCGCGCCTGCAGGGCCGACAGCACCTGGCCGGTGATGTCGACCGAGGGGCTCGCATACAGCGCGTCGGCCACCACGACGTCGAGCCCGGCACTCTTGGCGTAGGCCTGCACTTCCTGCAGCACGCTGCGCTGCAGCTGGCCGAGCGCCTCGTTGCGGCGCACGTTCAGGTCCTCGAGGAACTCGTTCTGCTTGCGGGCCAGCTCGCGCTGGCCGTCGCGCAGCGTCTTCTCGGCGTTGCGACGCTCGGCCTCGGCCATCACCGCGCCGTCCTTCGCCAGCTTGTCCTCGCGGGCCTTGAGGTCTTTCTGCTGGTTCTCGAGGTCGCGACGGCGCGCGGCGAACTCGCTCTCGAGCGCGGCCGAAGCGGCCTGCGCCTGCGGCGCCTCCTGCAGCAGCCGGGCGATGTTGACGACGCCGATCTTCGCCTGCGCCTGCGCCGCGCCGGCTGGCAGCGAGGTTACGGCGAGTGCCAGGAGGGCCAGGGAAACGGTCTTGATGCGCATGGAGCGGGATACCTCAGAAAGCCTGTCCGATGGAAAACTGGAAACCTTCGGTTTCATCGCCGTACTCGACGCCATTCGCGTCGACGGCATTGAGCGGTACGGCGTAGCTGAACCGGAACACGCCGAGCGGCGCGAGCCACTGCACCGCCACGCCGGTCGAATAGCGGATCTTATCAAATGAGAACTCGTAATCGACGGGCGTGATGCCGTCGCGGCCGACGTAGGTCGTGCTGTCGGTGGAGAACGTGTTGCCCGCGTCGAGGAAGATGCTGAAGCGCGCGCTGTTGCGGAACTTTTGCGGCATCGGCAGCAGCAGCTCGGTCTGCATGACCGTGCGCAGGTTGCCGCCGTAGGGGTTGCCGAAGGAGTCCTTCGGGCCCAGCCGGCTCTCCTGGAAGCCGCGCACGCTTTCCGGGCCGCCCGCGTAGAAGCGCCGGTACGGCGGGATCGACGTCGTGTCGCCGATGTCGAGGCCGTAGCCGACATCGGCGCTGAACAGCAGCGTGAACCACTTCGTCAGCGGCACGAACTGCATGTAGTCGTAGTTGAGCGTGTAGAACTCGACGCCGCTGCCCGGCAGCGTGTAGCTCAGGTTGAAGCGGTGGCGCGAGCCACGGTCGGCGAACAGCGCGCGGTTGCGCGAGTCGTAGCCCCAGCCGAGAGTCAGCGAGTAGGTATCGAACTTCGTGCCGTAGTACTCGTACGACAGCGGCGGCACGCCGAACCGCGCGTTCTCGGTGTAGGTATTGCCGTTGTTGCGCACCCAGTCCACGGCTTCCTGCGGGCTGCCGTTCGGGTCGGTGAGCAGGTCGGAGCGCGACAGCGCGAGACCCGCCCGCACCGACTGGAACTCGGAAATCGGCCAGCCGTAGTCGACCGACAGCGTGCCGGTGTCGGTCGAGAAATCCGACGACGCGCTGGTGAACTGCGTGGCGCTGCGGTAGATGGCCTGCACCGTGCGCGACACGCCATCGATGGTCGTGTACGGGTCGGTGTGGGACAGGCTGTACACCTGCGCGTACTGGCCAGCATTGATCTCCGCCGCGACCCGGTTGCCGGTGCCCATGAAATTGCTGTGCACGAAGCTGCCGTTCAGCAGCACCGACTGCGACTCGGAGTAGCCGATGCCGCCGCTGAACTGGCCAGGCAGGCCTTCCTTGATCTCGAAGTTGACGTCGACCAGGTCGGCCGAGCCCGGCACGGGCGTGGTCTCGACCTTGACGTCCTCGATGTACGGCAGCCGCTGCAGGCGCAACTTGGAGCGGTCGACCGCGGCATTTGACAGGTAGCCACCCTCCATCTGGCGCATCTCGCGACGCAGCACGTCGTCGTTGATGCTCGAGGTGTTGTTGAAGTTGATACGCCGCACGTAGGCCCGGTTGCCGGGGTCGACCAGGAACGTGATGGCGATCTCCTTGGTGGCCTCGTCCTCCTGCGGCACCGGATCGATCTTGGCGAATGCGTAGCCGTCGGCGCCGAGACGCAGCGCCATCAGCTCGGTGGTCGCCGTGAGCATGCGCTGCGAGTAGATGTCGCCGCGGCGCACCTGCACCAGCCCGCGCAGCTCCGACTCCGGCACCACCAGGTCGCCGGCGATCTTCACCTCGGAGATGCGGTAGACCTCGCCCTCCTTCACGTTCATGGTGATGAACATGTCCTCGCGGTCCGGGGCGATGGTGACCTGCGTCGACTCGACGTCGAAATTGGCGTAGCCGCGGTCGAGGTAGTAGGAACGCAGCTTCTCGAGGTCGCCCGACAGCTCCTCGCGCGAGTAACGGTCGTCCTGGCGGTACCAGGACAGCAGGTTGGGCGTGCGCAGCTTGAACTGGTCGGCCAGCTCTTCGTCGCTGAAAGCCTCGTTGCCGACCACGTTGATCTGGCGGATCTTGGAGCGCTTGCCCTCGACGATGTCCACCGCGATCTTGACGCGGTTGTCGGGCAGCTCGGTGACGTTGGTTTCGACCTTCACGCCGTACTTGCCGCGCGAGTAGTACTGGTCGGTGAGAAAGCGCTTCACCTCGTCGAGGGTCGACTCGTCGTAGGTCTTGCCGCGGGCCAGCCCGACGTTGCGCAGCGACTTCTCGAGGTCCTCGGTCTTGATGTCCTTGTTGCCGTCGAGCGTGAAGCTCTCGATCGACGGGCGCTCGAGCACCACGATCACCAGCGTGCCGCCGTCGCGGCGCAGCTCGACGTCGCGGAAGAAGCCCGTGGCGTACAGCGAGCGCAGCGCCTCCTCGGCCCGGCGCGCGTCGATCCGGTCGCCGATGTTGACCGGCAGGTAGTTGAACACCGTGCCTTCGCTGATGCGCTGCAGGCCTTCGATCTTGATGTCGCCGACGGTGAACGCCGCGGGGTCGGTTGGGGCCTGGACGAGCGGGGCCTGGAAGAGCGGTGCCTGGGCGAGCACGGCAGGAACGGCGAGCAGTGCCGGCAGCGCGGCCATGAACTTCAGTCGCATGGGGCGCTCAGCTGAACAACCGCGACAGGTCGTTGTAGAAGGCGAAGCTCATGAGCACGAGCAGCAGGAACAGTCCGATCTGCTGGCCCACGGCCTGGGCGCGGTCCGAGAGCGGGCTGCCCTTGGCGAGTTCCGCGAGCTGGTAGACGATCTGGCCGCCGTCGAGGATGGGAATGGGGAGGAGATTCAGCACGAA
>Ga0209254_10000702_pt1 | contig 28602 bp, 19 predicted proteins | sample FrelakmetDIP11DI_FD_187148 | JGI IMG/M metagenome (GOLD analysis project Ga0209254, IMG submission 187148) | Freshwater lake sediment microbial communities from the University of Notre Dame, USA, for methane emissions studies - DIP11 DI (SPAdes)... | ecosystem: Environmental > Aquatic >... | reverse complement strand
CAGCATGCCGCGCAGGACGCGACGCCGGCTCCAGTGTTCGAGCTTGCGTGATCCCTTCGTCGTCATTCGCCACCTCCGGCGGACACGGCCTGCACAGCGGCCGGCGCGTCAATCGCGGAAAAGGCCGTGCTGAGGGCGACTGTCCGCATCAGGTCCGGCACGCGATAGCCGTTTTCGGCAAAGCGCTCGCCCAGGTGTGGCAGCATGACTTTCTCGCCTGCCTTTCCGGGCGATCCGCCGATCCCGTAACTATAGAGCCGTTTGACCAGGCAGGCAGACAGGGCCGGGTGGTCGCGCAGCACCGCCCCGAGCCCCGCGGCATCCGTGAATGACTTCCCGTCCAGGCTTCCGGTGGCGTCGATGTGCGCGCCACGCTCGGTGTCGCGGTGCTGTCCCGCGCCGTCGAAGTTCTCGAGCGCGAGCCCGATCGGATCCGTGACCTTGTGGCAACCCGCGCAGATGGGGTTGGCCTGGTGCGCATTCAGCCGCTCGCGGGCGGTTGGCAGCGACGAGGCAGGGTCCTCGAACAGCGAGAAGTCTACGTCCGGCGGCGGGCGCGGCACGACCTGGCACAACAGCAACTCGCGCAGCGCCTTGCCCCGCAGCGTCGGCGAACTGCGCCCGGGATGCGAGTGGCCGGCGAGGAAGCTGACTTGCGTCAACAGGCCGGCGCGCGGGCTGTCGGCCGGCATTTCGTAATGGGTCCACCCCGGAGGCGCCACTACGCCATCGAGAATGCCGAGCGCGGGGGAAATGAATGTCTCGCGGCTGGTGAAGAGATCGCGGTAGTCGCGATCCTGCACGATGAGGTGGTCGACGATCGTGCGCAGGGATTGTTCGCGGGAATCCGCGATCGTGACGCCGGTGAACGCCGGGTAAATCCCGGGATCCTTCGCGAGGATCGCGAGTTCCTCGAAAGCCAGCATGTCATCGAAGAACGCGCGCACGCCGGTTTCCAGGCGCGTGCTGGCGAGCATTCTCTCCACCGCCCGCGACCTGCCGTCGGCCGCGTGCAGTTCGCCGCGCTCCGCGGCTTTCAGCAGTTCATCGTCCGGCGCGGAATTCCACAGGAAGAAGCTGAGGCGGCTCGCGAGCGAGAAGGCGTCAAGCCGACGCAGGCCCGGGCGCTCCGGATCCGGCTCGGTCCGGTCGACGATGAACAGCATGTCCGGCGAAACCAGCATGCCCTCGAGGGCGACTGCGAGGCCCTTGTAGAAATCCTTCAGCTCGGTCGCGGCTTGCCCGGCTTCACCGACAAAACGCGCCTGGACGGCCGGGTCCAGCGGGCGCCGATGCAGGAGGCGGCCGACCGAACCGACGAACTGCGCCGCGCAGGCCTTGTCGGCGGCGTCATCGCGGGCCGGTTCGCAGGGGATCAGGAAATTGCGGTACTCGGGACTCACGACCTGGTTCGCGAGCGACTCGGCGGTGCGCTGGAATTCCTGCATCTGGCCGGAGGTGACGCCGGCCACGGAGGCGCCGTTCGCGAGCAGGCCGTCGATCCGGCGGAAGGGCGCGAAATGCGCCGACACGGTGACGGTGGGGCCGAAGACGTAGGCGATGGTGTTGACGTACTGCTGCTGCGAGATCACCCGCACACGTGCGGGCGAGGTGGCATCCACCGAAGCATCGGAGAGACTCAGTAAGGCATGCAGGCCCATCGCCAGGGCAACGGGCACATACATCAGGCGCCGACTTGTGAATCGATGGGCCAACTCGGTTAATGTACTATCAATGAACAATCGCAGCATCGCATGCGCGCTATTTTCATTGCTGCCGATTTCCGTCCTGGCCGCCTCGAGCCCGAAGGAAGGCTACCGTAGCGTGCCGATGCCTCCGGGCGTTCGCGTGCAGGCGACCGAACTGGAAGGTCCGGTGTTTGCCGACCCGAAGGGCCGGACGCTGTACCAGTGGCCGCTCAGCCAGCTGCGCAACGGGCCGACCGGCGATCCGCCCGGCAAGTCGGAATGCAACGACGAGCGAATCGAGGTCAGCGCGGGCCTCATGAGTCCTTACCCCGGCGGCCTGCGGCTGCCGGATCTCGAACAGCGGCCGACCTGTACCGACCTGTGGCCGCCGCTCAAGGCGAAAGAGCGGGACCGGCCGGTCGGCGACTGGACCATCCTCAAGCGGAAGGACGGCACGCTCCAGTGGGCTTACGAAGGCTTCGCGGTCTATACCTCCGTGCTCGACCGCCGGCCTGGCGACGTCCTCGGCGGCCGCTCAGACAAGCGCGGCGGGGACTCGCCAGTCATGCGCGAGCCGATCAAGCCGCCCCCGGACGTGCCGCCAGGCTTCTCCGTCACTACCAAGAGCACTGGCCGGTTGCTCGTCACCGCAAAGGGGTACTCGGTCTACTCGTCCGGTCACGACGGTCCGGGCAAGTCCAACTGCGACGCTGCGTGCGCGGAAACCTGGATACCGATACTCGCGCCGGCGTTCGCCAGTCCCCGCGGGGAATGGTCGCTGGTGGAGCGCTCGGCGGGCGTCAAGCAATGGGCCTTCCGCGATCGGCCCTTGTACACGTACCGGCTCGACGGCGATACGAACAGGCTGAAGGGCAGCGACGTACCCGGGTGGTACAACATCTACCTGCAGCGCGCACCGGCGCTGCCCGCGGGATTCACGGCGCAGGACACGACCATCGGCCAGGTGCTTGCCGACGCGCAGGGCAGGACGATTTACACTTACTTCTGCGGCGATGATGCAATCGACCAGCTGGGTTGCGATCATCCGACGCAGACACAGGCGTATCGACTCGCGATCTGCGGCGGCGGCGATCCCGACCGATGCCGGCTCACGTTCCAGTATGTGCCCGCGCCCGGGAATGCGAAGTCCACCAGCCGCGCCTGGAGCGTGGTCTACGTCGATCCGTTGACCGGGCGATTCGCGAGCCCGAAACAGAAGGGCGCGCTCCGGGTCTGGGCATTCCGGGATCGTCCGGTCTACACTTTTGCCGGAGATCGCCGCCCCGGCGACGCTTTCGCGGACGGGCACGGGGAGTTCCGCGGTCAGCGGAACGGCTTCAAGGCATTCTGGCTGCGCGACGACTTCTTCAATGGCGACCAGCCGGGACCCGGCTAGCACGCATGGTCAGGCAGTCGCAGGGAACCGGAATGGCGGCGATGCTTCTATTCGCATCGCTGCACGCAGCGCACGCGGAGACGGTCAGCAGCCTGCCCTCGGCCCAGTACCTCAAGGACGGCACGATCGCCTACGCGATGACGAGCCTGCGCTGGGCGACGTACCTGAAGCCCGACGCCCGCGTCGATTGCCCCGACGGCGTGAACGACGGACCCCGCGAGCAGTTCGCTGCCCTGTTCCCGGATGATGGCCAGCCCCGGGAGCTCGCGCAGACGCAGCTGCAGCGCGAGATCCAGAACTGGTTTCCGACCACGCGGCCGGACTATTTCCCGTTTCGCGAGCCGGGTGGCACGCAGGCGCTCGGCCTGAACCTCGACGGCAAGGTCGATCCCGAGGATTTCACGAGCCTCGACGGTGAGCCGGGCATCGACAACCAGATGTACCGGGCGCTCGGCTGCATCAACAGCCATCGCGATGCGCAGGGCATCAATGACTCCCTGAACAGCGGCGAGATCGTGACGAACGAATACAACCGGACGCTGGTCGAGTTGAACGGAGTCGATGACCTCGCGAACGACGACGAAGTCGAGGTCATGATCTACCGCGGCCTCGACGCGCTGCACACGGACGCCGGCGGCAAGGACATCCTGCCGGGCGGGACGCAGCGGATCGACGTGCGCTGGGGCGGGAAATTCATCCAGCGCCTCGACGGGAGGATCGTGGACGGTGTCCTCACCACTGAACCGTCGGACGTCTTGATTCCCTGGGCAGTCTTCAACCTGCCGGCCGACGAGTACGTGCGCGACGCGAGGCTGCGCCTCACGCTCTCGCCGACCCGGGCCGAGGGCCTGATCGCCGGTTTTACGGACGTCGAGTCCTGGCACCTGCAGATGATGAAGTCGCAGTCGACCCACTGCCAGAGCTACGGCCAGCAGTCGGCCATGTCGCTCTACAAGGCGATGCGGCGGCTCGCCGACGCCTACCCGGATCCGCAGACCGGCGCCAACACCGCGATCTCCTCGGCGCTGCGCACGACCTTCACGCAGGTGTTCATCCTGCCGGAGTCGAAGGCGGCGCTCGCAGCCAGTGGCCCGCTGCCCCGCGCGACGCCTTACGGCGGGGCGCCGTATCCGAGGGCGCCGGAGGAGGAGGCGCGTGACTTTCCTGGACGCGCGCAGGCTACCGCGGAGCGATGAGCGCTATTTCCGCCACTTGATGCTGCATCCGACGCCCGGCAACCGCTCGGTCGATGGAGGTCGTCCCGCAAGCACGGCTTCGCCGGCCGCCTGACCATTCTCGATCTTGACCGCGGCAGGCGGAACCGGAAACCAGCCCTGAGGACGCTCAACCGCCCGATGCGGCGAGGCGGGCGTCGGCCAGCGCCATCATCGACCTGAATCGCGGATGCTCGCGCAGCGGGTCGAGATCGGGATCGACCTTCGCCCAGTTCACGGTTTCGGCGGCATCCCGCTCGAAGACCGGGCCAAGATAATCCAGGGCCACTTCGAATTCGCGGAGTTCCGTAAAAGCACAGCCGAAGTTGTAGCGCATGGTCAGGTTATCCGGATCGAGAAGCATGGCGCGCTTGGCAAGATCCCTGGCGCGCTCGACCTCCCCGAGTGTGCACAGTGACCAGACCACGTACCCCAGCGCCAGTCCGTTATCGGGCTCCTGGGTCGCGAACTTTTCCGCGCGTGCGAGCGTTCGCTGCGCCGCATTCCGGAACTTCTCGATGTCGCCTATCGCCTTGTAGCAGGTCATCAGCAGGGAAACCGAGGAGAAATCGGTCTCCATGAGGGCAGCTGCCTTTTCGTAGTACTGGATCGCCTCCGGCAGGCGGCGCTGCGCGAAGTGCAGACGGGCTGCCGCGGAGTTGACCTCGAAGGAGTCCGGATCGAGGCGGAGCGCCGCATCAATCTCCACGAGCGCCTCTTCATACCTGCCTTCGGAAGTCAGCACTCGACCCTTGGCGGCGTGCGCTTCTCCAAGGTTGTCGTCGAGCTCGAGCGCGCGCTCGGCTGCCGCGAGCCCACCGTCACCGTTTCCCGCGCCGTTGAAATAAAACTTCAGCGCGGCCTGCGCGACGGCCATCAGGGCCCAGGCGGTCGCGTAATCGGGGTCGATCTCGGTCGCGCTGCGACACAGGCGGATGATCGCCTCGCAGCGACGCACGTTGCCGTAGTTGCCGGTGACGCTGAACTGCCGCGCCATCAGGTAGAGGTTATAGGCCTCGAGGTTGCTGGTGCCGCGCTGTTCGATCGCCTTCTTCTCGTCTGGCATCAGCTTCAGCTTGAGCGCCTTGACGATCGCCTGCGAAATCTCGTCCTGCAACGCGAAGATGTCGCTGAGATCGCGGTCGTAGCGTTCGGCCCAGACGTGGTTGTCCGTCGATACCTCGATCAGCTGGGCCGTGATGCGTACGCGGCCAGCCGCCTTGCGCACGCTGCCTTCCAGCACGTAGGCGACCTTGAGCTGGCGCCCGATCTGGGCGATGTCGACGCTCCGGCCCTTGAAACTGAATGCGGTGTTGCGCGAGACGATGGCGAGCGAGGAGACCTTGCTGAGGTCGGTGATGATGTCCTCGCTGATGCCGTCGCTGAAGTACTCCTGTTCCGCCTCGCCGCTCATGTTGGCGAACGGCAGGACGCAGATCGAGGCGCGGGGCCTGGCCGTACTGGCGGCGGGCGCGGTATCGGGGAGGGCGGCGCCGGGGCCGGCTTCGGCCTTGCGGGCGATCATCCCGCCGAGCGCGCGCAGTACCTCCTGAAATGACGGGCTTGCGGGATCGTTGCCCCATTTGTCGAGATCGGTCGTGTGGAGCGCGCGCACGTCCATGGGCAGGCGCGCGTCCTCGAATCGCACCGGCACGAGGATTCCCCGGTCGGCCGCCTCGCGTGCCTCGCCGCGGACCCAGCGCGACGCGACTGAAGTCGGGGTCCAGATGACCACCACGCACTTCGCGGCGGCGAGCTGCGTCTCGATCTGGTCGTCGAACTGCTGGCCCGCGGCAATTTCCGGGTCCCACCAGACCGACCAGCCCCGGGCCTCGAGAGCGGCCACGATCGGGGCGACCCTAGCCTTGTCCACACGGGCATAGGAGACGAAGACATCGGCCATACTTGCTGAACCTGGGCGGGTCTGTTTGCGATGGTTCGCCCGCGAGACCTATAGTCTAGCGGCAATGGCGGAGCGGTACATGAGCAGGGCCGACAGTCCAAAAAAGCACGTCAGGAAAGGTCCGGTCAAGGGCCGATCCCGCGGCAAGTCACTGGTTCCACGCAAGGAGCGGCGTGGACTCGAAGCCGGAGAAATCGCGCTGCCGATCGACGACGAGCGCATCGCGGCGCTCGTCGCCCAGGTGCGCGAGCGGGGCGGCGCGCCGATCGGCGCCTATCGCGAGCCACTCTCCGGCAGCACCGTGCTGGTGGCGGCGCTGCCGCTCGCTGCCGTGCAACCGACACCGTTCCAGCGTGACCTCTCGCCCACGCACACCAGGCGCCTCGCGCAGAAGATCGAGGAATCCGGGTCCTTCCTCGACCCGATCATCGTCGTGCGCGGGGAAGACGGCGAGTTCTGCACGCCGAACGGCCGGCATCGTCTCGCCGCGGCAAAGGTGCTCGGACTCCGGCAGATCACGGCGCTGGTCTCCCCGGACGAAGGGCTCGCGTTCCGGATCCTGGCGCTCAATACCGAGAAGGCGCACAACCTCAAGGATCGCAGCCTCGAGGTAATCCGCATGGCGCGCGCGCTGGCACGCCGCGAGCCGCGCGCCAAGGAGAGCGATTTCGCCGCGCAGTTCGATTCACCCGAGTTCCTGACGCTCGGCATCCTGTACGCGAAGGACGGACGCTTCGCCGGCGGTGCGTACGGCTCGTTCCTGCGCAAGGTGGACCGCTTCACCGACCGCACGCTGCCGGTCGCCCTGCGCGAGCGCGAAGGCTACGCCTCGCGCCTGCGCGAGATCGACACGCAGGTGCGCAAGATCGTCAAGTCGCTCGAGGCGCGCGGCTTCAAGTCGCCGTACCTGCGCACTTTCGTCGTCGCGCGCATCAACCCGGTGCGCTTCATCCGCACCAAGCCGGGCGACAAGAGGCCGCCGATGCCGATCGCCGCGGCCCTCACGCGCATGACGGCCGCCGCGAAGAAGTTCGACGTCGGCAAGGTGCGGTCGGCGGACCTGGCGCTCGTCGCAGCGCTGTCGGGCGACTGAGAAACAGGGAGAAGGGATCTCGATGAGCAGATTGATGCAGTGGAAGGCCATGGCGGCTGTCGTCGCGGCGGCATGCGCGGGGATCGGCGTGGCGAACGCCGAGTCCGCGTCGCCGGATGCGAGCGAGGCGGCGTTTCGCGAGTTGTACAGGGAACTGATCGAGATCAACACGACGCGCTCGGTCGGCGACTGCACGCGGGCGGCCGAGGCCATGCGGCAACGGCTGCTCGCGGCAGGCCATCCGGCCGAAGACATGCAGATCCTCGCGCCGCCCGAGGCGCCGAAGGACGGCGCCCTCGTCGCGGTGCTGCGCGGCAGCGACAGGACACTAAAGCCAATTTTACTGCTTGCCCACATCGACGTGGTCGAGGCGAAGCGCGAGGACTGGGTGCGCGATCCGTTCAAGCTGGTGGAGGAGGGCGGCTGGTTCTATGCGCGCGGCGCGAGCGACGACAAGTCAATGGCCGCGATCTTCACGGACAGCCTGATCCGCTACCGCCAGGAAGGCTACACGCCGCGCCGCGACATCAAGCTTGCGCTCACCTGCGGCGAGGAGACGGCGGGTGCGGGCCTGTTCGACAGCGTGCGCTGGCTCGTGCAGACGCAGCCGGATGTGCTCGCGGCCGAGTTCGCGATCAACGAGGGCGCGGGCGGCGAATACGACAAGAATGGCAAGCCGATCGTGCTTCAGGTCCAGGCGGGGGAGAAGATCTACCAGGACTTCGCCCTCGAGGTGACCGATCCCGGCGGTCATAGCTCGACGCCGAAGGCGAACAACGCCATCGTGAGCCTGAGCGCCGGGCTCGCGAGGCTCGGCGCCCACCAGTTCCCGATCGGGCTCAACCCGGTGACGCGCGCCTATTTCGAGACGATGGCGACGCTGGTGGACCCTGCGATCGGGGCCGACATGCGCGCGGTGCTCGAATCGCCACCCGATGCCGCGGCGGCGGCGCGACTGTGGGCGATCGATCCGCAATGGAACGCGATGCTGCGCACCACCTGCATCGTCAGCGAGATCCAGGGTGGCCATGCGCCGAACGCGATCCCGCAGCACGTGAAAGCGACGGTCAACTGCCGCATCCTGCCGGGCACGCCGGTCGCCGACGTGCAGGCCGAGATCGCGCGCGTCATCGCCGACGATGCGATCAGGATCTCGACGAAAGGCGAGGGCGGCGTGCAGTCGCCGATGCCGTCGCTCACGGAGGAGATCATGGGTCCCGCGCGCGAGGTCGCCGAGCGGATCTGGCCCGGCGTCACGCTCGTGCCGACGATGCTGCCTGGATACACGGACGGGAAGTTCCTGAATCCCGCCGGCGTACCGACCTACGGACTCTCCGGTCTCTTCTCGGGCGCCGAGGGCAATTACGAACACGGCCTCAACGAGCGCATCGGCGTGAAGTCGTTGATGGAAAGTCGGCGGTTCCTGCACGAGGTCGTGAAGCTGTATGCGGACGGCGACCGCTAGGCGCCCGGGCGCGGCAGCTGTCGCCGCGCTGGCGTGCGGCCTCGCGCTCGTCGCGGGTGCCGCGGCGGCGGATAGCGCGAAGATCGATCGCGATGTCGCCGTGCCGATGCGCGACGGCGTCTTGCTGCGCGCGGACGTCTATCGCCCGGCAGGCGACGGCCAGCACCCGGTGCTCGTCTTCCGCACGCCCTACGGCAAGCACTTCGCGGCGCAAAGCGACGGCGTGCACCGCAAGGCTGTCGAGCGCGGCTACGCGGTGATCCTGCAGGACGTGCGCGGCCGCTACGCCTCGGATGGAATCTTCGATCCGTACCGGCAGGAAGGCGCGGACGGCTACGACACGATCGAGTGGGCGGCGGCGCAGGCCTGGTCGGACGGCCGCGTGGGGACTTATGGGCTGTCGTATCCCGGCGCCGTGCAGTGGCTGGCGGCGATGGAGAAGCCGCGGCACCTGCTGGCGATGGCGCCGGCGATGACGTTCTCATCTCCGCGCCGGTTCTTCTACATGAACGGAATCTTCGACCGGTCATGGCTGCCGTGGATCTACCAGTACGCCGCGCCGGACGCGCGCCGGCGGCTCGGAATGCCGGTCGGCGCCGATGCGGAGGAGAGCTGGCGCGGGGTCGCTGACGAATTCCAGTCTTTCCTGCCGCTGCGCGACCTGCCCTGGCTGCGGAAAGAGGCACCTTACTACTTCGAATGGCTCGCGCATCCGCCCGAGGACCCGTGGTGGGACTGGGCGGAACTGCGCGGCCGTTACGACCGCGTCTCGGCCGCGGTGCTCAACCTGAGCGGCTGGTACGACGACGCGTATGGCGTCGAAGGCGCCGCGACCAACCATAACGGTCTCGTGGAGGCGAGGAAGGGGCAAGAGCAATTACGCTCGCACCTCGTGCTGGGGCCCTGGGTTCACGGCGCGCCTTCGACGATGAGCAGCCGGGCGGGCGAGCTGGATTTCGGTGCGGCCGCGGCGATTGGCTACGATGAACTGGTCCTGGACTTCCACGACCACTACATCCGCGGCATCGCCAATCGCTTCGCGACCGAGCCGCCCGTCCGGTATTTCGTCATGGGGGCGAACGAGTGGCGCGACGCACGCACCTGGCCGTCGCCTGCCGCCCGCGTCGAGGCGCTATATCTCCACGGCGCGGGCGATGCCGCGCCGGGCCGCTTGCGGGCGGCGCCGGCGGCGGGTCGCGACATCCGGACGGTATTCACGACGGACCCGAAACGCCCGGTCCCGGATCCACACAACAGTCCCGGCGCGTACGACTATCGCGCGCTCGCCGCGCGTGACGACGTGCTGACATTCGACACCGAGCCGCTCGAACACGAACGATGGGTTGCCGGCGATGTCACGGCAGAGATTTACGCATCGTGTGAGTGCCGCGACTTCGACCTGTGGGTGAGACTTCAGGACGTGCATCCGGACGGGCGAGCGTTCAACCTGATGGGCCCCGGCAACGACGTGGTGCGCGCGAGCTACCGGGACCCCGCGGCGGGCCGGCAACCGCTGGAACCCGGACAGGTCTACGAGCTGCGGGTGCCGACCCTGATGACGGCGATCCGCTTCGGCAAGGGGCACCGGATCCGCGTGCAGATTTCAGCGTCCTTCGACCCGCACCTGTCGCGCAACCTGCAGACCGGCGAATCCGAGGTCAGCTCTGCCGAATCCCGTGCCGCCGCGATCACGATTCACCACGACGCCGAGCGCGCATCCCGCCTGCTGCTGCCGGTCGCCCACTGAAAAATCAGTGCTTGTCCTCGATCTCGTCGACCGAGGCCTGGCCGGTGAGCTCGCGCCGCACGATCGCCCAGGACATGCCGACGCCGAGAATCAGGCCGAGCGCGACGAGTACGACCCAGGTCATCGTCGTCGCATTGCCGACGTCGAGCCAGCCCCAGGACACGAACAGCCACACCAGCGCCGCCGTGAACGCGGCCATCAGGATGAGGCCCAGGGTGCCGATCGCCTGCATCATCGAGCGCCAGAGGAAAATCCACAGCACGAGGAGTGCGACGCCGACCACGGCCTGCATCGGCGTTATCGCGGGGAAGTTGCCGCTCAGCCAGTGGTAGTAGCTCCAGCCCGCCGGGTTGAAGGTCGAGAGAACGAGGGCGAGGGCGAAGGCGATGCGCCAGGCGAAGCCACCGATCGAGAAGGTGTCCATGGCGCGCCAGTTTACCGGAGGTCGAGCCGTTTCGACATGCAGCGCGCGGATTGCGGGCAAAGCGAGCTGAATTCCGCGCTTTTCCGGATCGCCTCGGGCGCGCTTTCGCGCGCGATATCGGCATAGCCGAGCCGCGCGAAGAAATCGGGCGCCGTTTCCGTGAGCAGCACGAGTTCGCGCAGGCCCCGTTGCCGGGCGGCGGCTTCGACCGATTCCACGAGTGCGCGGCCGAGGCCCGAGCCTCGTAGCCAGTCGGCGACCACGATCGATCTGAGCAGGCCCGACTCTCCGTGCACTTCGAACCCGCCGGCGCCGGCGAGCATCGGGCCGTCCTGCGCGACGAAGAAGACGGGCATGGAGTGCTCGAGATCCGCGGTCGGGAGACGATTCCCCTCGAGCAGCCGCCGGATCCCTGGCAGGTCTGCCGCGGTTGCCGGCCGGATCGCACAGGGCTGCAGTGCCGACCTCAGTTGCGCGATCTGCCCGGGGCCGACGCGGCAGCAACCGCCGATGTGCCGCGCCCCGGCGCTGTGCCAGGCAGGGGCGAGTGCTGCGATGCCGTGGCCCGGCGCGCCGTGCCAGGCCTCGTCCCCCGCGTTCCGGCGCTCGCCGGAGTTCGGATAGACGATGATCGGCTTGCCGGTGCCGGCCGCGAGCGTGCGGATCGCGTCGACGACGATCTCGGGCTTCACGCAGTTCACGCCGACGGCGAACACGTTCGCGACTCCGTCGATCAGGCGGGCGCACTCGACCAAAGGCTCGCCGTGCGAGGTGTGCACGCCATCCGGCGAGGTGAAGCTGAACCAGGCTTGCGCGGCGGGATGCCGCGCGAGCAGTTCCACGTAGGCGCACGCCTCCTCGAGCACCGGGATCGTCTCGCAGGCGAGGAAATCCGCGCCCGCTGACGCCAGCACCTCGAAACGGCGCGCGTGGAAGGCGACAAGTTGCGTGGCTGTAAGCCCGTAGTCGCCGCGGTACTCGGAGCCGTCGTGCAAGATGGCGCCATAGGGGCCGACGGAGGCCGCGACGAACAGCTCGCGGCGGTCTTCCGGGTGATCCCGACGGTACCGCGCCCGCGCGGACCGTGCGAGCTCGACGGACAAGCGCAGCAGCCGCGTTGTCTCGTCGGCATCGAGCCCGATGCCCGCAAAGCCCTCGTAGCTCGCCTGGTAGCTCGCCGTGATCGCGCAATCCGCGCCGGCGGCGTAGAAGTCGTAGTGGAGCTGCTCGATGGCTTCCGGCGCCGTGCGCAGCACGCGCGCGGACCAGAGGGAACCCGAGACGTCGCAGCCCCGGGCTTCGAGCTCGGTGGCCAGTCCGCCGTCCAGGATCATCGTATAATTCCCACCCTCACCATGATTGCATTTCTGGAAGCCCGCAAGGCAGGGCTGTTTCGCCGCGGCGAAATCTGGCGGAACGTCGTCGCTGGCGTGATCGTCGGCGTGGTCGCGCTGCCGCTCGCAATGGCTTTCGCGATCGCATCGGGAGCCAAGCCGGAGCACGGGCTCTATACGGCGATCGTCGCGGGCCTCGCGACCTCGATCCTCGGCGGCACGCGCGTCCAGATCTCCGGGCCGACCGGAGCCTTCATCGCGGTGCTCGCCGGCGTCACCGCGCAGTACGGCTTCGCGGGATTGCAAGTAGCGACTCTGATGGCGGGCGTGATGCTGCTCGTGATGGGCTTCCTGCAGCTCGGCAGCGTCATCCGTTTCATCCCGAACCCGGTGATCGTCGGCTTCACCTCCGGCATCGCCGTCATCATCTTCGTGGGCCAGTGGCAATACTTCTTCGGACTGCCGCCGGAGCCTGCCATGGCGCACTTCCACGAGAAGTTCTGGATCCTGGTGCAGGACCTGCCGCGGCTGCACGTGGCGACGACCGGGATCGCCGTTCTCGCACTCGCAATCCTCGTCTCTGGAAACCGGCTGCTCGAGCGTATCCCGGGCCTCGGACGCGTGCCGGCGCCGCTGCTCGCCATGCTGGTCGCGACCGCCGTGCAGGCCGCCTGGCAGTTTCCCGGCGTCGCGACGATCGGCAGCGCCTTCGGCGGCATCCCGCGCTCGCTCCCTTCGCTGCACTGGCCCGAGATCAGCGTCACCGAGGTCATCCAGCTCGTCGGGCCGGCGTTCACGATCGCGCTGCTCGGCGCGATCGAGTCGCTGCTGACGGCGGTCGTCGCGGACGGCATGACCGGCGCGCGCCACAACCCCAACCAGGAACTCATCGGCCAGGGCGTTGCGAACATGCTGACGCCGATATTCGGCGGCTTTGCGGCGACCGGCGCAATCGCGCGCACCGCGACCAACGTCAGGAACGGCGCAACCAGCCCGCTCGCCGGCATCGTGCACTCGGTTTTTCTCGTGCTGGTGATCGTGCTGTTCGCACCGTACGCCGCCCACGTGCCGCTCGCCGCGCTTGCCGCCATCCTGTTCTTCGTCGCCTGGACGATGTCGGACGTCCGTCACTTCGGGCGGCTCCTGCGCCGCGCACCGCGCTCGGACCGGCTGGTGCTGCTCGCGACTTTCGGACTCACGGTGTTCGTCGACCTCGTGGTCGCCGTGAACGTTGGCGTCGTGCTCGCGGCGCTCCTGTTCATGCGGCGCATGGCGGAGTCGGTCAGCGTGCAGCAGGAAGTGTTCGGCGGGTCCGAGTCGAGGACCGAGGCCGGCGAGCCGCTGCCCGCGCTGCCTCCCAACGTGCTGGTCTACCGGATCGACGGGCCTTTCTTCTTCGGCGCGGCGGAGAAGCTCGAGGCCACGGTCGAGCGTGCGCAGCTGCACGTGGATACATTCGTGATCCGGCTGGGTCGCGTGCCGTTCATGGACGCGACTGGCATGCACACGCTCTCGGAGATCATCGAGCGCTTCCACCGCCGAGGCATCCGCGTGATCCTGGTCGAGATCCAGGAGCGCCTGGAGCGCACGCTGGCGCGCGCCGGCACGCTGGAGCTGGCAGGGCAGGGCAATGTTTTCCCGGATCTGGCTTCCGCGCTGCGTGACATCGGCGGGGCAACGCCGCCCGGGAATCCCTAGCCCGTTGCGGCAGGGCCGTCCGAGAACAGTGGCCGCGACCGCACGCTGAAGGGCGCATCGAGCGCTTCTGCCCACTGCGCGTCCTGGCCATAGAGGTCGCGGCGGAAGTTGACGCGGCCCTCCGGGTCGACCCACGCGGTCCAGTACGCGAGCAGCACGGGCATGGGCTGCTTGAGCGTCACGTTCTGGAGTTTTCCGCCCTGGATCACTGCCGCGACCGACTGGGCGTTCCACTGCGACGCATCGTCGAGGACGAGTTCGGCCAGCTCCAGCGCGCGCTCGACCCGCACGCAGCCGGAGCTGAAGGCACGCTCGGCGCGTTCGAAGAGCGCCTGCGATGGCGTGTCGTGCAGGTACACCAGGTAGGGATTCGGGAACATCAGCTTGACGCGGCCGAGCGCGTTGCTGGGCCCCGGGTCCTGGCGGAGCGTATAGGGGATGTGACCGCTCTTGAACCGCGACCAGTCGATCGAAGCGGGATCGACCTCGCGCCCGCTCGCGTCGAGCACCTTGAGGCCCCGCCGCGTGATGGACGCAGGATCCTTGCGCGCGGCGGGCAGGATGTCGTTGGCAATGATGCCGGGCGGAACCGTCCATGTCGGGTTGAGGACCAGGTAATTGATCTCCGAACGGAACAGCGGCGTCTGGCGGTAGGTCTTGCCCACCTGGACCCGCCCTCTCCAGGCGATGTCCTGGCCGCGCACCAGGTAGGCCTCATAGCCGGCGATGTTCACGATCACGAACTGCTCGGGCAGGTCGTGCAGCAGGATGCGTCCGCGGTCGAGGTTCACGCGTAGCTGGCGGATGCGCTCCGCGACGGGGACGTTCAGCTCGGCAACGGTTCCCGCGCCGATCACGCCGTCGCTCTCGAGGCCCATGCGCTGCTGGAACTTGCGCGCGGCAGACTCCAGCGCGGCGTCGTACAGGTCGGAAGATCCAGCGCCGTCCGCCGCGAGGTCGCCGCTTGCCACGAGCCGGGCTCGCAGGAGCGGCACGCGGGGATCGCTCGCGCCGGGCTTCAGCGACGGTCCTGAAGGGACCGGCGCCGGGACGGGCAAACCTTCCGCGACGCGGTAGCGCGCAAGCTCGCGCTTGAGCGCCCCGTACAGCCGATGTGTCGGCTTCAGCGCCTCGATGCGCTGGTAGACATCCCGGGCGGTGAGTGTCCGCTCGATCCTGCCGGCGATGTCGCGGTCGTCGAGCGTGCGACCGTAGTTCCAGTGCGCGTCGAAGGTCTCGGGATCGACCTTCCCGAACGACAGGTGATAGCCGAGACGCAGCAGGGCCTCGGTGTGCAGGATGTCCTGTTGTGCGAGCAGCGTCGGCGTCGCTGCCGGCCCCTGTCCCTGCCGCGCGAGGTCCTCGAGCAATGGCAGGAAGTAGTCTGTGGGGTTCAATCCGTCCGCGGCGCTGTCGGCGATGGCGCGGCGCAGTTCCGCGGAGTTCTGCGCGTCGCCCCAGGCCGGGCGGAAGGCGCGCCGCGCGTAGAAGTCCTGCAGCAGCTCCCGGAACGCGATGTGCGTGCCCTGGATGCTGTGCACTTCCGGCGCCATCAGCGCGTCCAGCTCGGCAGCGATCGCGGTCGCAATCGGGTCCGCGATTGTCTCGGTGGTCTGCGCGCGAACCGCCTGGAGCGACAGCATCAGCGCCGCGGCGCAGGCGAGCGCCGCAGGTATCGCTGCGTGAATCATCCGCAGGCGGACCGTCATCGGGCGGCTGCCTTTGCTTCGTTGCGTTCGTTCATATGCTCCACCGCCATCTGGTAGGCAAGATAGTACTTGTAGATGTTGGAGACGTATTGCACCGTTTCGCGGCCAATGCTTTCGGCCGCAACGATCTCGACGTTGTTGAACCACCGGTTCGGGTCGAGTCCGCGCGCAGCTGCCTTTTCGCGCAGCTGCCGGATGCGCGCGGGGCCCGCGTTGTAGGACGCGAAGGCAAACAGGCCCTTGTCGAGTGCATCCATCGGCTCGTCGGCGTAGTAGCGGTCCATCATGAACCGGATGTACTTGACGCCGGCGTGGATGTTGGACTCGAGCTGGCGGATGTCGCCGACTTTCAGCTCGGCCCCCGTCTTCGGCATGACCTGCATGACGCCGATCGCGCCGACCGCGCTGCGGCGGTCGTGGTCAAGGCCGGACTCCTGGTAGGCCTGCGCGGCCACCAGCAGGTAGTCGAGCTCGTACTGGTCGCTGTACTTCCGGATCAGCCCGACGATGTCGCGGAAGCGCTTCATGTCCGACTCCGACGTCGCCGGCTTCGCGTACTTCACGCTCTTGAGGTACTTCTGCAGCAGGACGTTGCGCGTCAGCGAGCCTTCCGGATTGCGGGCGAGGAATGCGTTGAGCTCCGCGAGCAGCTGCGGGCTTTCCTTGCGGACCATCATGCCGGTCGCGGCATCGGTCCGCACCGCCGCCGCGGGATGCAGCACGAGGTCGGGAAAGACCTGCTGCCAGAACCCGGCGATGTCGTCCCCGACCAGCGTCATCGGCACGAGGCCGGCGGCGACCATCTCGAGGATGTCCTCGTCGGACAGCACTTCCGGTGCCGGCCGCACATGCACGGGCGGCCTACCGGCGGCGGCAAATTCGGCATTGAAGCGCTCGACGACGCGCTTCGGGGCATCCGAGTTCCGCAGATAGAGCTCGCGTCCCGCGAGATCGGCGACGCCGGTGAGCGGCGGCACGCCGGGCCCAGTGACCGGTATGACGGAGATGCCGGTCCGCGTCGGGTTCGTGAAGTCCACCTTTTCGCGGCGCCAGTCGGCCATGAGTGTGCCGGCCGCGACGATGTCGCCGCGGCCGGCGAGCAGGGCGGGCACCAGCTCATCGTGGGCGACGGGAACGAACACGACCTGCACGCGCAGGTGCTTGTTCTTCAGCCGCTTGTTGAGGTCGTCCTCGAACAGCTTGAAGGCGTCGGGCACCAGGCCGCGCTGCACGCCCTGGTCAATGAAGAACTGCGTCCGGGAGTACGTCGTCAGCACGCGGATCAGGCGCCGCTCGATCATGCCGTCGAGGTCGCCGGTCCATTTCGCGAGCGCCACCGCTGCGAAGCCGGTCTCCGGAATCGCGACTTCGGGCGTCGCCTCAGCCTCTGCAGCGGCCGGAGGCGCCGGTGGGACGGCTGGTTCTTCTGCCGCGTCCTTGCCGCAGGCCCCCAGCAAGGCTGCCGCGAGAAGCATGCCAAGGCCAGGGGTCCGGATGAATTCGCGCAGGTTCACTCCAGGGACCTCCATTCAACGACCGCGGCATTGTGCGCCGGCCTGCTTTGTCTGGATATTGTCTAAACGCGAATCATTCGTATTCCTATCGACAGGCGCCGGGAGATTCGATACCCTATTGCGAATCGTTCTCATTCAGATAAGGGCAGGGAGCCCCATGTGTCTTCGCAAAGCATTCGTCGCAGTCCTTTCCACCATGGCCGCGGGCCACGCGCTGGCGGACGCCGCCGCCGCGGGCGAACCTGCATCCCTGCCGCGGGTGACGGTCACTGCCGAGCACGTTTCCGAGGGCTATCTCGCTGAGCGCAGCCGCACGGCCACCAGGACCGATACGCCGCTCATCGACGTGCCGCAGTCGGTTTCCGTCGTCACGCGCGACCTGATGCAGGACCAGTCCATGCAGAGCCTGATGGACGTCGCGCGTTACGTCCCGGGTGCGGGCATGGCCCAGGGCGAGGGTCACCGCGACACGATCATCCTGCGTGGCAACAGCTCGACCAGCGACTTTTTCCTGGACGGCGTGCGCGACGACATGGAGTACTTCCGCGACTTCTACAACATCGAACGCATCGAGATCCTGAAGGGCCCGAACGCGATGATCTTCGGGCGCGGCGGTGCGGGCGGCGTCGTCAATCGCGTGTCGCGCCAGGCGAACTGGGAGCGGGTGCGCGAGATCTCGCTGCAGGGCGGGTCCTGGGACAATCGGCGCGCGACCTTCGACGTCGCCGGCGCGGTCAGCGACGGCTTCTCAGCCCGCATCATGGGTGTCTACGAGGATTCCGGGAGCTACCGCGACGGCGTCGAACTCGAGCGCAAAGGCATCAACCCGACGTTTGCGCTGGCCATCGGCGATGCGACGGTCCTGCGCTTCTCCTACGAGTACTTCGACTACGACCGCGTGGTGGATCGCGGCATTCCGTCTTTCGAGGGCGCACCGTTCCGGACCAGCGAGTCGACGTTCTTCGGCGACCCCGGCCAGAGCCCCACGTATGCAACGGTGAACCAGGGTTCGGTCACGCTCGACCACGCGTTCAACGACAACGTCCGGCTGCGCAACCGTACCGCGTACGCCGATTTCGACAAGTTCTACCAGAACGTGTTTGCCGGCGGGGCCGTCGACGACGCGACCGGCCTCGTGCAGCTTTCCGCGTACAACGCCGAGCAGCTGCGCGAGAACATCTTCAACCAGACTGACCTGACGTTTTCGGCCGAGACGGGCTCGATCGGTCACGAGTTCCTGGTCGGCGCGGAGTTCGGCGAACAGACGACCGAGAACCTGCGCATGACCGGGCTCTTCAACGGGACTGACGCCGCCATCTTCGTGCCGGCGAGCGATCCCAGGGTCTCGGTGCCGGTTACCTTCGCGTCGACCGCGACCGATAACACCAACCGCGGCCGCGCCACGATCGCGGCCCTGTACGTGCAGGACCAGGTCCAGTTGACGCCGAACTGGCTGGCGGTCGTCGGCCTGCGCTACGACAGCTTCGACATGGAATTCACGGACCGGCGCGGGGACGGAGTCCGGATCCAGACCTCGGACGACCTGCTCTCACCGCGCGGCGGGCTGATCTACAAGCCGGTCGAGAACCTCGCGTTCTACGCCAGCTACAGCATGACCTACGTGCCGCGCTCCGGCGCACAGCTGTCGTCCTTGACGCCGACCAACGCTGCCTTCGACCCCGAGGAGTTCGAGAACGTCGAGGTCGGCGCCAAGTGGGATGTCTCGCCGGACCTGGCAGTCACCGCCGCCGTGTTCCAGCTGGACCGCAAGAACGTCGTCATAGCTGACCCGAACGTTCCGGGCAATTCACTGCTGGTCGACGGACAGCGGACCGACGGCGTCGAGCTCGGCATCAGCGGGCAAGTCACCGACGCCTGGAGCATCCAGGGCGGCTATGCCTGGCAGGATGGCGAACTGACGGATCAGCTCGGGGGAACGACCCTGGCGCAGCTGCCGGAGCATGTCGCCTCCCTCTGGAACCGCTATGACTTCAGCCCGGCCTGGGGTGTCGGCCTCGGCGTGGTCTACCAGTCCGACATGTACGCGGCTGCCGACAATGCGGTGACGCTGCCGAGCTTCACGCGGGTGGACGCGGGGGTCTATTACACGCTGAGCGAACACCTGCGCATGCAGCTCAACGTCGAGAACCTGCTGGACGAGCGCTACTATCCGAACGCGCACAACAACAACAACATCACGCCGGGGTCGCCGCTCGCGGTCCGAGTCGGAGTGACGGCGAACTTCTAATTCGGCAAAAGCGCGGCGGCGGGTTTATCATCCCGCCACTTCGCCATCGAACAGGGGTTTTCGCAGTGCAAAAGAAGAACCGGGCGCTCCTGGCGAGCGCCATGCCGATCTGCAGCCTAATCGCCTCGCCGGCGGTCCTCGCACAGGAAACACCACTCTTCGAGCCGGTCATCGTGACGGCACAGAAGCGCGAGCAGAGCATCTACGAGGTCCCGGTCGCGATCAGCGCATTCACGGCCGACCAGATCGAACGCCAGGGCATCAATGACCTGGTCGACATCGGCAAGTTCGTCCCGAACCTGAACGTGACTGGATTTTCGGCCGGCCACACGTCCTCGGCGAACCCCTTCATCCGCGGCATCGGCTTGCAGGACCACCTGATCACCACCGACCCCGGCGTTGGCGTGTACGTCGACGGCGTGTACCTGGGACGCCAGGTCGGCCAGAACTGGAGCCTGGCGAACATCGAGCGGGTCGAGGTGCTGCGCGGCCCGCAGGGCACGCTGTACGGGCGCAACTCGATCGGCGGCGCCATCAACATCATCACGGCAAAGCCCGGCGACGAGGACGGCGGCCGCGTGTCGCTCACGGCGGGAAGCCGCGGTCGCCTCAACGCCGACTTCTACTCGAACATGGCCTTCTCGGATCAGTTTGCCATGTCCGTGACGGGCGCCTTCCAGCACCGAGACGGCCTGGGCCGCTTCCTGTTGCTCGAGAATCCGCGCAGGGAAGTGGGTGAGTTCGAGGATGTCTCGGCGCGCGTTGCCCTGAAGTGGTCGCCGACCGACCGCCTGTCGTTCCTGCTGTCGGCGGACGGCAATGACGGCGACGGGGGTCTGCGGCCCTACGACACGCTGATCGACGAGGTGCCGAACGGCGGCGTGTACGCTGCGGGCTACCGCAATTCCGATGGGGCGGCCAATCCCTACAACAACAATACGGGCCAGGAATCGCAGATCGCCGTGACCAACGAGGCGAGCGGCGTTTCGCTGACGGTGGACTACGAGATTTCGGGCAACATGGCGGCGAAGCTGCTGCTGAGCGATCGCAGCTCGGAGTACCAGGCGGGCCTCGACGACGATGGTTTCTTCGACGATTTCCTGAGCTTCCCGGAGAACGGCGAGGCCGACCAGAAGTCCGCGGAGCTGCAGCTCACGGGCGACTTCGGCGCTTTCGACTACGTGGCCGGTCTGTACTGGTTCGAGGAAGAAGGCGAGAATTTCCAGGACCCGACGATTTTCCTCGGCGGGCCGGGCGATTTCCTGCTGAGCCAGGAGATGGACAGCCAGGCGATCTATGGCAACCTCGGCTATCGTTTCTCGGATGAACTGCGGGTTTCCGCCGGCCTGCGCTACACGCAGGACGACAAGACCGCGGGCATCAACATCAACAGCGGGCTGATCGTGGACACTTCCTCGCGCGACTGGTCCGAGCTCAGCTGGGACGTGGCCGCGAACTACGCGCTGAACGACCGCATGAACGTGTACGGCACGATCCAGAGCGGCTACCAGTCGGGCCAGTTCCCGCCGCGGCCGTTCTGCCTGTTCGGCTTCGTGGACTTCTCGCAGAACCCGCCGGCCCTGAATCCCGACAACTGCTTCGAGGCCAACGACAACGTCACGGCGCTGAACTACGAAGTCGGACTCAAGGGCCAACCCTTCGACAACCTGCAGATGAGCGTCGCAGTGTTCTACACGGACTACTCCGACCTGCCGTACCAGGTGAGCGAGACGATACCCGGCGCCGGGTTCAACACGCAAAACATCCTGGTCGACCAGACCTCGATCGGGTTCGAGTGGGAAGGCACCTGGCTCGTCACCGACGCGTTCCGGATCCAGTCGACGCTCGGCTACATCGACACCGACGCCGACGAACAGGTCACGGACCCGAACAACCCGCCGCCGCAGGCCGTCGCCCCGCTGACGCCGGAACTGACGTTCTCGATCGGCCCGGAGTACAGCTTCGGGCTCGGCAGCGGCACCGTCACGGCACGCGCCGACTATACGTTCCGCGACGACATGTACGGTGAGCCGAGCGCGGACCCGGGCCGGTTCACGCAGATCGACAGCCGCGACCTGCTCAATTTCGACGTGACCTACAGGCCCGACGACGGTGACTGGTCGGTGTCCGCCTACGGCAGGAACGTCACGGACGAGCGCTACGACAATGCCCGCCTCAACACGGGCGACTACATCATCGTGATCCTGTCGAACGACGCGAGCGAGTTCGGTGTGCGCGTGACTCGGGACTTCTGAGCGCCGGCCCCGGCTGATCAGGCCGGCTGGACGTTGGCGTTCAGCCGGAACAGGTTCATCGGGTCGTACTGCTTCTTGACCTCGCGCATGCGTCCGATGTTTCCCTGGTAGTTTTCGTCCACCACGGCCTGCGCCTCGTCGGCGACCTCGTTCATGTAGTAGCCGTGCGTGTAGGACTCGAGCGAGCCCCACAGCCCTTTCAGGTAGTCGACGTGGGGCTTCCGGTCAACCTCGAGCGGCCAGGTGACCGCGGTCAGCATGTTGTGCGAGGCGTGCCGGTGCGGGAACGCTGTCGCCTCGGCGCGCACCGCACCAGCGGCGCCGCCGCCGTGCTGGAAGAAGAGTGCCGTGGCGCGCTGCGGGTCGCCCTGGAAGCCGGCAACGACCTTGTCGATCAGGTCCGGCTTGAAGCCACCGATGAATCCAGACTTGAGGTACTGGCCCTCGTTGCGCGGATCCGCACGGTCGTGGCTGCGCTGGATCGCGACGTAGTCCTGCGCCCTGATCCCGTCGACCAGCGGCGTGCCGAGCTTGCGGATCGGCGCCAGCGCGGCCTCGGCCTGCGTATCCGGCCCCGAATAGCAGCAGCTCAGGATGAATGCGCCAGGCTTGCCGCCCGGCGGTGCGCTCATGATGGCGTCGACGTAGAGTTCCGGTGGAGCGCTCGCGGAATAATCCGCATAGAACGCGAGCAGTTCCCGCGCCCGGTCGAGCGGGAACACGATGTCGCCGCCGACGATCTGGCGCTGCATCGGGTGCAGCGCGAACTCGAAGCTCGTGACGATGCCGAAGTTGCCGCCGCCGCCGCGCACGCCCCAGAAAAGATCGGGATTCTCGTCGGCCGAGGCGTGACGCAGGCGGCCGTCAGCAGTGACGATGTCGACCGCGCGCAGGTTGTCCACGGTCAGGCCGTAGCGCCGCGCGAGTCGGCCGAAGCCGCCGCCAAGGGTCAGTCCCCCGACACCTGTGTGCGACACGGTGCCCGCGGTCGTCACCAGGCCGAGCGCCATCGCCTCATGGTCGAGCTCGCCGAGCAGGCTCCCGCCCTCGACGTACGCGATCCGCGCCGCCGGGTCGATGCGCACGCCGCGCAGCTTCGACAGGTCGACCTGCATCCCGCCGTCGCAGGTCGACTTGCCGCCGTAGCTGTGCCCGCCGCACTTGACGGCGAGAAGCAACTGGCGCTCGCGCGCGAAGTCCACGGCATTCCGCACATCCGCGACGCCCGTCGGCTGGACGACGAGCGCAGGCCGGCGGTCGATCGAACGGTTCAGAACACGACGCGCTTCCTCGTAACCCGCATCGCCCGCGACCAGCAGCGGCCCGCGCAGGCTCCCCTTGAGCTCGGCGAGCGCGGCCTGCTCGATGACGGTCGCGGAGCCATCGAGCCTGACCGCGGCGAGGCCGCCCGCGGCCTGCGATGCCGCCTGGTCGAGCGCGTAGAGCCTGGGTGCCGGCAGCGCGTAAGCGACGGCGGCGGCGAGCGAGGACTGGAAGAAATGCCGGCGATTCATCGCGTGGACTCCGCAGTCGTGACGGGACCGTCCCTGAAGGCCGATCGCAGCAGCAGGAACGCGGCGTACAGGACCACCACGACCACGCCCCAGCGTAGCCAGATGATCGGCATCTCCTTCACGACGAAGGCCGCGAGCAGCACGGCGGGGATGCCGCCGATCGACATGCCGATCGCGAGCCGCATGTCGATGCGCTTGCTCTTCATGAAGCTGAAGCCGGTGCTTGGCATCAGGAACGCGCAGGCGCTGGCCATGATCGGGAACGCGAGCCGCGGGTCGAGGCCGAGCAGGCTCAGCAGGATCAGCGAGGGTGCGTACAGGCCGATGCCGAAGGCCATCAGGGCACCGAGCAGGAAGTGCACCGACACGGCGATGATGAGCCCGGTCGTCGACAGCGCCGTCGCGGAGCCGCCGATCGGCATGAGGTTCAGGTTGCTCATCGCGTACAGGCACGCGGCGATCAGGAGCGCGACGCCGACGATGGACTGCACGAGCCGCACTGGCGCACGGACCACGAGCGGGGCACCGACGAGCGCGCCGATCGCCGCGGAGACGATGCAGGACGCGAGCAGCACCGGGTCAACGTTCACGCCGAGAATGATCAGGAAGATCGCGGACTGAACGATCGTCGGCAGCGAATGGCCGACGTTCAGGATCGCGGGTATGAAGCTGTCCGGGACCAGGTGCCGGAACTTGATCCAGGCGGTCGACGGCGCGAAGGAGCCGATGCCCAGCGTGTCGAAGAAGTTGGTGACCGCCCCGAGGGCGATCGCCTCGGGATTGGTGCGGGTTTCGCCGCGCTTGACGGCGGTGGAGACAAAGACGATTGAAAAGGCGATGCCGAGCGCCGCGAGCGCGGCGAGCAATACGATGATCGTCACGTAACCCCCGTTTGCGGAACGCCGGTACTCTACAGCAGAATGACGGCACTTGCTTCGAGGGGACCCGTCCCATGCAATCCATGATCTCCGGGCGCCGCCTGGGCGCTTTGCTGTTGTGCCTGCTCCCGCTTGCCGCCGCCGCAGGCAAGGACAACGCCGTTCCGCCGGACATCTCCACCATGGCGCTCGAGATGCTCACGCGCTCGGTCGGCTTCAAGACCGTGGAAGGCGAGGGGCAGATGCCGGCCTATGCCGAGTATCTCGCCGGACAGCTGAGGGCCCACGGATTCGCTGCCGAGGACATCGTGATCACGCCGCGCGGCGAGACCGCGACCCTCACCGCGCGTTTCCGCGGCACCGACCCGTCGCTGAAACCGATACTCGTCTCGTCGCACATGGACGTCGTCGCGGCGAAGCGCGCGGACTGGGAACGCGATCCTTTCGTCGCCGTCGTGGAGAACGGCTTCGTGTACGGGCGCGGCGTGCTGGACAACAAGTTCGGCCTCGTCACTTCGACCGTGGCGCTCATCTGGCTCAAGCAGGAGGGTTTCAGGCCGAGGCGGGACGTGATCCTCGTGTTCTCCGGCGACGAAGAGACGACGATGGAGACCACGGCGGCACTCGCGCAGGAACTGAAGGGCGCAGAGCTGCTGTTGAACAGCGACGCGGGCGGCGCGATGCTCGGCGACGATGGCAAGCCCATCGTCTTCGGCATGCAGGCGGCCGAGAAGACCTACATGGATTTCGAGGTCACGACCACCAATCCCGGCGGCCACAGCAGCCGGCCAGGCGCAAAGAACGCGATCTACGACCTCGCGCGCATCATCGACCGGCTCGCGGCATTCCGTTTCCCGCCGAAGTCCAACGAGATCACGAAGGCCTACTTCCAGGCGGCGGGGAGTGTAACCTCGGCGCCCGCCGGCCCGGCGATGCTGCGCTACGCCGAGAACCCGGATGACAAGGAAGCCTACGAGCTGCTGGCTTCCTACCCGGAATACGTCGGGCAGGTCGGCACGACCTGCGTCGCGACCATGCTGCGCGGCGGCCACGCGCCCAATGCGCTGCCGCAGAGTGCCACGGTCGGCATCAACTGCCGTGTCTTCCCCGGTGAGTCGGTGGAGTACGTGCAGTCGACTCTCACGCGCGTGATCGATGACCCGAATGCCCGGATCCGTCTCATCTACCCGGCAGTGCCGAGTGACCCGTCGCCGCTGCGCGAGGACGTGATGAAGGCGCTGCGCAAGGCGATCGACCTGCGCGCACCGGGATTGCCGATCGTCCCCTCGATGTCAGCCGGCGCGACCGACAGCCTGTACTTCCGCAATGCCGGCGTGCCGAGCTACGGTGTTGGCGGCGCGTTCATGCACCCGAAGGACAGCTTCGCGCACGGACTCAACGAGCGCGTGCCGGTTGCGACCATCGACGGCGCGCTGGTCCAGTGGCGCAGCTTAATCAAGGACCTTTCGCGCTAGACGCTGCCGCTGCATCAGGTAGGTGCCCGCGCCGATCACGATGGCGGCGCCCACCAGCATGCGGGTGCCGGGCAGCGTGTCCCAGACGACCCAGTCAATGCCCGCCCCCCAGACGAGAGCCATGTACTCGTATGGCGCGACGGTCGATGCGGGCGCGAGCCGGAACGCATCGGTGACCAGGTGCTGGCCGGCCCAGCCCGAAAAGCCGATCGCCGCGATCCAGACCCAGTCGCCCGGCTCGATGCGGACCCAGCCGGGAGCAGCCAGCAGCCCGGCGCCGATCGCAAGCACGAGCAGGTACCAGAACACCATGGCGGGCGTAGATTCGGTCCTGGCCATGATCCGCACCATCACGACCACGATGGCGTAGGCGATCGCGGAGGCGAATGCCGCAAGGCTCGCGAGGCTCACGAAACCCGCGGCGCTCGGGCGCAGCATCACGATGACGCCGGCGAGGCCGACGAAGATGGCCACCCAGACGTGCCGGCTGACCTTCTCGCCGAGCAGCAGTGACGCGAACAGCACGACGAGCAGCGGGGCGCTCATGTACACGGCGTAGGTATCCGCCATGCTCGAGCGCGAGAGCGCATACAGGAACGTCCAGAACATGAACACACCTAAAGCGGCACGCACCAGGTAGAGGCGCCAGCGCACCGGCCGGAGCCTGCCCAGGCTTCCGGTCAGCCAGGTCGCCAGCAGTACGAACGGGAGCGACGCCGCCCCGCGCAGGCAGCTGACCTGCAATGGCGTGTAGCGCCCGGTCAGGTACTTCAACATCGCGTCCATGACGGCGAAGACGCCGACGGCCGCAATCATGAGGAGCACGCCCCGGAGTTGCGCCGCGCGATCAGTCATCGCTGGTCGGCAGCCGTTCGAGCAGCAGCCTGGCGAAACCGGCCAGAACCGTCATGTCCTGCTCGTCCGCACCGTCGGGGTCGCGCCCGTTCGAGAAAGCGGAGACGACGAGGCGGCGGCCGTCCGGCAGTTCGGCGTGCACGATCTCGGCGAAGACATCGTAGGCCTCACCCACCTTGCTCTCGTAGACGGTGCCTTCCGGAAACCCGCCGCCCATGGCGCTGTTCCACGACACGAGCGGCCGGCGCAGCCGCGAACGCAGATAGTCGGCAGCCGGCCGGCCGAACTCGCCGGTCACGACCGCGAGCATGAGCTTCGCACCGCCGTCGGCGTGCATGATGTTCCTGCCATGGCGCTCGCGGGCGAGCGCCTCGAGGCCCGCCGGCTCATCGCCGGAATTGGTCGGGTAGGTCTTGTTGATGAAGCGCTGACCGTAGAGCAACCCGTGCCGCTCGAGCAGGCGCTCGGTATAGAGTCGCCTGGCGAACCAGTCTTCGAAATCCGTCCCCTCGACGGGCCCGTTCGGCGCCCCCGTGACCGCGTCTACGACCACGCCGGTCGCCACATTGTCGGAGTCGCGCAGCATCGGTAGCACCGGCCCGTCGAGGCAGTCCGCCGCGCGTCCCTGCGACTCGCACCAGTGCACGGCCGCGACGGCGAAGCCGAGCTTGACGCAACTCGCCGGGTACCAGGGCGTCTGCCCGCCGACGCTGCCGCGCCGCCAGGCCCCGTCCGGTGCCGCCAGCAGCACCGTGACGTCCAGGCGGTCGAGTCGTCCGGCAGGGAGGAAGTCAGTCCGCGCCGACTCCACGGCGGCCTGCACGCGCGCGTCGTCGCGGACCAGGGCCGGCGGCGCATTGGGCCGCACGCCCGTGCAGCCGGTCGCGGCGATGAGTACCACAAGCACCCAGGCAACGGCCTGCGCCCTCACGCACATCCGCGAACCCACTGCGAATCTCCCGCTACAATTGCGACATGAAAGTCTATCGCAACGTGCTCGAGATGATCGGCAGGACGCCGATGCTGGAGGTCAGGCAGATCGACACCGGGCCCTGCCGGCTGTTCCTCAAGCTCGAGCTGCAGAACCCGGCCGGCTCGATCAAGGACCGCATCGGGCTGTCGATGATCGAGGAGGCGGAACGGCGCGGGGCGCTGAAACCCGGCGGCACGATCATCGAGGCGACGGCGGGCAACACCGGCCTCGGGCTCGCGCTGGTCGCGCTGCAGAAGGGCTACCGCGTCGTGCTGGTGCTGCCCGACAAGATGAGCCAGGAGAAGATCTTCAACCTGCGCGCGATGGGCGCGGAAGTGATCCTGACGCGTTCCGACGTCGAAAAAGGCCATCCCGAGTACTACCAGGACCTGGGCGCGCGCATCGCGCGCGAGCGTGGCTACTACCACATCAACCAGTTCGGCAACCCGGACAACCCCAAGGCGCATGCCGCGACGACGGGGCCCGAAATCCTCGAGCAGATGGAAGGCCGGCTCGACGCCATCGTCGTCGGTGTCGGCTCGAGCGGAACGATCGCAGGACTCACGCAGTTCTTCCGCGAGCGGCTGCCGTCGGTGCAGATGATCCTCGCCGACCCGGAGGGCTCGGTGCTGGCGGACCAGGTCAACAAGGGCAGCTACGGCAAGGCGGGATCGTGGCTGGTCGAGGGAATCGGCGAGGACTTCATCCCGGAGATCTGCGATTTCTCGATGTGCCACAAGGGTTACAGCATCCCGGATGCCGAGTCGTTCGCCGTGGCGCGCGAGATCCTGCGCCGCGAGGGCCTGCTGGTCGGATCCTCGAGCGGGACGCTGGTCGCGGCGGCGTTGCGCTGGTGCCGCGAGCAGGACTCGGAAAAACGCGTCGTGACCTTCGCCTGCGACACGGGCAACAAGTACCTGTCGAAGCTGTTCAACGATTTCTGGATGGAGGACCAGGGCTTCATCCAGCGTCCGCAGCACGGCGACCTCCGCGACCTGATCGGCCGCCTGCATGGCGAGCGGGCCACCGTCATTGTGGGACCCGCCGACGTGCTCACCACGGCCCATAACCGGCTGCGCAATGCCGGTTTCAGCCAGTTGCCGGTGATGCAGGGCGACCGTCTGGTCGGTTTCATCGCGGAAGACGACATCCTGCGCCACGCGTTCGGCAAGCCCGAACGTTTCAACGATCCCGTGAGCGCGGCGATGCACACGAACTT
>Ga0209254_10000701_pt1 | contig 28603 bp, 25 predicted proteins | sample FrelakmetDIP11DI_FD_187148 | JGI IMG/M metagenome (GOLD analysis project Ga0209254, IMG submission 187148) | Freshwater lake sediment microbial communities from the University of Notre Dame, USA, for methane emissions studies - DIP11 DI (SPAdes)... | ecosystem: Environmental > Aquatic >... | reverse complement strand
CTTTGAATTTGGCGGAGCGGACGGGGCTCGAACCCGCGACCCCCGGCGTGACAGGCCGGTATTCTAACCAACTGAACTACCGCTCCCTGTTAGGTGGTGGGTGCTGTAGGGATCGAACCTACGACCCTCGCCTTGTAAGGGCGATGCTCTCCCAGCTGAGCTAAGCACCCATATACTTGATCTTGGCGCTTCAGTTTACAGCATCCTTCAAAGCCTTTCCAGCCTTAAACGAAGGAATTCTTGCCGCCTTAATGGTAATGGACTTGCCAGTCTGGGGATTGCGGCCTTGGCGCTCCGCTCTCTCTTTCACCGCGAACGAACCAAATCCCACCAACGATACAGTGTCGCCTTTTTTCAGGGCTGCGGTCACGGCATCCACCAGACCGTCTAGGGCACGGGTGGCGTCCGCTTTGGTCAGATTGGCTGCGTCTGCGATAGCTTCAACGAGTTCCGCCTTATTCATTTATTCCCCCTATTGATGATTTGGATTGGAGTGTTCTCGAACCGAATTCCGTGCGCAGCCCAAGTGAGCTCCCCTAGCCACGCAAAGAAATCTTGTGGCAGGCAATGTAGCAGCTGTCCAAAACGCGTGTCAAGCCGCATTCTGCCTAATCTCCAGCTATTTTGGGATTGTATTGAAATCCGCAACAAGCAAGATGATTTGCTCACAGCGGCAAATCGCTGCTTGCCAGCATACTAATGCGCGGTGACCAGACCGCTCGCGGTCTGTTTCGCGGCGCATTCCTGATCGACCGGCACGGGCGCCGGCAATGGTTCAGGCATTCGCTGAAGCGCGACGTTCAGCACTTCGTCAATCCAGCGCACGGAAACAATGTTCAGATCCTGCTTGATGTTCTTCGGGATTTCGGCGAGATCCTTTTCGTTCTCCTGGGGAATCAGCACCGTCTCGATTCCGCCACGGTGGGCCGCCAGCAGTTTCTCTTTCAAACCGCCGATGGGCAATACTTCTCCCCTGAGTGTGATCTCGCCGGTCATGGCCACATCGGAGCGCACCGGGATCTTGGTCAAAGCCGAGACCAGGGCGGTACACATACCAATCCCCGCGCTTGGACCATCTTTGGGTGTCGCCCCCTCGGGCACATGGATGTGAACATCATTCTTTTGATAGAAGGCGGCGTCTATGCCCAGCACATCGGAACGTGTGCGCGCCACGGTAATCGCCGTCTGAATCGACTCCTGCATCACCTCCCCCAGCTTGCCGGTGTAAGTCTGCTTGCCGGCACCCGGCATCACGACGGCTTCGATGGTCAGTAACTCGCCACCGACCTCCGTCCAAGCCAGACCGGTCACCTGCCCAATCTGGTCGTTCTCCTCAGCCCGACCATAACGGTAACGCTTTACGCCAAGAAACTGGTCCAGATTGCGATGGTTCACCGACACCTTCTTGGTGCTGGGCTTGAGCAACAGATTCTTCACGACCTTGCGGCAAATCTTGGCGATATCGCGTTCCAGACTACGGACACCTGCCTCCCTTGTGTAGTAGCGGATGATGTCCCGCACCGCCGACTCGGTAATATTGATTTCACTCTCCTTCAGGCCATTATTCTTGATCTGCTTGGGGATCAGATAGCGTAGTGCAATGTTGATTTTCTCGTCCTCGGTATAACCGGCGATGCGAATCACTTCCATGCGATCGAGCAATGGCGCGGGAATATTCATCGTGTTCGCCGTTGCAATGAACATCACTTCCGATAAGTCGAAATCGACCTCTAAATAGTGGTCGTTGAACGTGTGGTTTTGTTCGGGATCGAGGACTTCAAGCAAGGCAGAGGCAGGATCGCCGCGAAAATCCATCGCCATCTTGTCGATCTCGTCGAGCATAAACATCGGATTGCGGGTTTTGACCTTGGAAAGGTTCTGCAGGATCTTTCCCGGCAAGGAACCGATATAGGTGCGGCGATGACCTCGTATCTCGGCCTCGTCCCTCACTCCGCCCAAGGCCATGCGGACATACTTACGATTGGTTGCCCGAGCGATAGACTGCCCAAGGGACGTCTTACCGACGCCGGGCGGGCCCACCAGACAGAGGATCGGACCCTTCATCTTCTTGACCCGCTGCTGAACGGCCAAGTATTCCAGGATACGCTCCTTCACCTTATCAAGACCGTAGTGATCGGTCTCCAGGACTTCTTCCGCCTTCTTCAAGTCGTGACTGATTTTGGTTCGCCTTTTCCAAGGCACATTGACCATCCAGTCAATATAGTTTCTAACCACGGTCGCTTCTGCGGACATGGGGGACATCAGTTTAAGCTTGCTCAACTCCGCCTCTGCCTTGGCGCGCGCGGGCTCGGGCATGCCTGCTTTCTCCACCTTACGAGAGAGTTCCTCAATTTCGTTGGGTACATCTTCCATTTCCCCCAACTCCTTTTGGATGGCTTTCATCTGTTCGTTCAGATAATACTCGCGCTGGTTTTTTTCCATTTGCTGCTTAACCCGACCGCGTATGCGTTTCTCCATCTCGAGCATATCGACTTCGTTTTCCATCAGCGTCATCAACCTCTCGAGGCGACTGGCGATGTCACTCATTTCCAGGATCGCCTGCTTGTCCTCGATCTTAATGGTCATGTGAGCAGCGATGGTATCTGCCAGCCGGCTGGGATCGTCAATACCCGAAAGCGAGTTCAAGACCTCAGGCGGAATACGCTTGTTTAATTTCACATATTGGTCGAAGGTGTTGACGGCCGTGCGCGTCAGGACTTCGATCTCCTGTTCGGTGATGGTGAGTTCATCGTTCAGATTTGAAACAAGAGCCACATAATGCTTGTCGACTAAGCGATATTCCTCGACTTTGCTCCGCTGACTTCCTTCCACGAGCACCTTTACGGTGCCATCGGGAAGTTTCAGTAGTTGCAAGATATTCGACAGGGTTCCGACCTCATACAAATCCTCGAAAGAGGGATCGTCTACTTCGGCATCTTTCTGAGCCACCAGCAGAATTTGCTTATTGTCCCGCATGGCACCGTCCAGCGCTTGGATCGATTTTTCCCTGCCGACGAACAGCGGAATCACCATTTGGGGGTAAACCACCACATCGCGCAGGGGTAGTACCGGGACCAACTTTTCCGCCAGGTAAGTCTTCTCGTATAATGCGTTTTCCATGAGGGAAACCTTCAAAGATGGCTAAAGATTATCTTGATATGTAGGTGACTCACTCGAAATACAAGAGCCACCGGCTGGGTGCGGCGAGCCCATCGCCTGGAAAACCAAGCGATGGGATAATGATCGGATAGAGATTGATGAGATTGAAGCCGCCCTATTCGGCCGACGCGCATTGCTTCTCGTCACTCTGATAGATGAGATAAGGCGGGGTTTCGCCATGAATCACTTTCTCATCAATGACGACTTTGGAAATATGGTCCGTGGAGGGCAGTTCATACATGGTGTCGAGCAACGCGTGCTCAAGGATCGTCCGCAAACCCCGCGCGCCCGTTTTCCGTTCCATCGCGCGCTTGGCGATAAGTTTCAGGGCATCCTCCCGGATTTCGAGGTCACAACCCTCCATGTCAAACAGCTTCTTGTACTGCTTGACCAACGCGTTTTTCGGCTCGGTCAGAATCCGCACTAAAGCCTCCTGATCAAGTTCCTCCAACGTTGCGACCACCGGCAAACGCCCAACGAACTCGGGAATCAAACCGTATCGGATTAAGTCCTCGGCCTCGACATCGGCCAGAATCTCGCCCATATTGCCGCGCTCATCCTTGCTTTTGATCTCCGAAAAGAAGCCGATACCCCCTTTTTCAGAGCGCGCCCGGATAATCTTGTCCAACCCGGCAAATGCCCCGCCACAAATGAACAGGATGTTCGCCGTATTCACCTGCAAGAACTCCTGCTGAGGGTGTTTGCGACCACCCTGTGGCGGAACCGAGGCGACAGTGCCCTCAATCAGCTTGAGCAGAGCCTGCTGCACGCCCTCTCCAGAAACGTCTCGGGTTATCGAAGGATTGTCCGACTTGCGTGAAATCTTGTCGATCTCGTCGATATAGACGATTCCCGACTCGGCCTTCCCGACATCATAATCGCATTTTTGCAGGATTTTCTGAATGATGTTCTCCACGTCCTCGCCGACATAACCGGCTTCAGTGAGCGTGGTGGCATCCGCAATGGTGAAAGGAACATCCAAGAGACGAGCTAATGTCTCGGCCAAGAGCGTCTTACCCGATCCGGTCGGACCGATCAACAAAATATTGCTTTTGGCCAGTTCGACTTCGTTTTTCTTCGTATGCGCCCGCAAGCGCTTGTAATGGTTGTAAACAGCAACCGCCAGAATCCTCTTGGCCTTCTCTTGGCCGATCACATATTCATCCAGAACACTCTTGATTTCCTTGGGTTTCGGCAATTTATCGGAACCTGCGGCGACATTCTCCTGCAATTCCTCGCGAATGATGTCGTTGCATAATTCGACGCATTCGTCGCAAACGAATACCGCCGGACCTGCAATAAGCTTTCTGACCTCATGCTGGCTCTTTCCGCAGAATGAGCAATATAGGAGCTTCCCGCTGCCCTCTTTGCCGCTCTTGTCCTCACTCATCGCTACCCCTCTTTCAGTCAGATAACCCTTATAATGATTTTCACAACACTTCGCGCCCGTCGAACGGGCGCAAGCGTTGCAAACAACTCAAACCCGTCCGCTGGTTCAGGAGGTCGGCCCAACTCGGTTGGCTAACACCTTATCGATTAGACCATATTGCACCGCGTCCTCTCCACTCATGAAATTATCCCGGTCGGTGTCGATCTGAATCTTTTCGATGGGCTGCCCCGAGTGCTTTGCGAGAATTTTGTTCAATCTTTCCCGCACGGCTAGAATTTCCCGCGCGTGAATATCGATGTCGCTGGCCTGCCCTTGGAAGCCGCCCAGGGGTTGATGAATCATCACCCGCGAATGCGGCAGGGAATATCGCTTGCCCACTGCCCCGCCAGTCAGAAGCAACGCGCCCATGCTGGCGGCCTGCCCCACACAGAGGGTACTCACATCCGGCTTGATGAATTGCATGGTGTCGTAAATGGCCAGCCCCGCCGTCACGACACCTCCTGGCGAGTTGATATAAAGATGGATATCCTTGTCGGGGTTTTCCGACTCGAGAAACAGCATCTGGGCAATGACCAGGTTCGCCATGTAATCCTCGACAGGCCCCACCAAGAAAATGACCCGCTCCTTCAATAGACGGGAATAGATGTCAAAGGCCCTCTCGCCCCGCGCAGATTGCTCGATCACGATGGGCACTAGACCGGTGCCGCGAGTTTCCAGATTTTTCATACCTTCGCCTGTCAAGATGCTCATCCCATCCTCACGCATTGTCTTCCTGCGGGGACTGCATTAAGTCCTTGAAGCTAATTTCTTCATCGGCGGTTTTCGCATTCGCCAAAACCGCATCGACAACCTGATCTTCCAGAACCATGCTTTCGACCTGCTTCAACTGATCATGATTGGAATAATACCAATTAACCACCTGTTCAGGATTCTCGTAGCTCATCGCCAGTTCCTCGACGGCTACGCGCACGCGCTTTTGGTCCACTGACAGGCGGTTTACATCGATGATTTTGTTGAGAATCAAGCCCAAAGCCACGCGCCGCTTCGCCACGGGTTCAAGTCGCTGCTTCAACTGCGCGTCGTCGACCTTTTGATTACTCTTTTGTGCCGCCTGCTTGTAGGGTTCGATTAGACGGGCCAACTCCTGCTCAATCAAGACGCGCGGCACGCTCAACGAAGAATTTCGCTCGAATAGTACGTCCATCACCGAATTCTTGGTCCGCGCCTGCAGCGCACGATTCATCTCACGCTCCATATTCGCCTTGACATCCGCGCGAAAATTCTGCTCATCTCCGTCCTCGATGCCGAAAGCTTTCACAAAAGCGGCGTCCACCTCGGGCAGAACGCCCTCCTCGATTTTCGTCACTTCCACCGAGAACTGTGCGGTCTTTCCCGCCAGCTTTTCGTTGCCGTAGTCTGACGGGAACGATAGCTCAAAAGCCAGATGTGCGCCTGGCGTCGTCCCTATCAGCTTGTCCTCAAAACCCGCAACTAGTTGTTTGGAACCCAGGACCACGGAAAAGTTCTTGACCGGGCCTTCGGTGAACGTCTCATCGCCCGTCCTGCCCTCAAAGTTGATGATCACGCGATCGTTGACCGCCGCGGGTCGCTCCACTTCATGCCAGACCTTGCGCTGCTCGCGCAGACGGAGAATCATGCCGTCCAGGTCTTCCGCGGTCACTTCTGAAGTGAAGCGCTTAACCTCCATCACCTCGAGCGGCATCAAGACAAACTCTGGCATAACCTCGAAATCCGCCACATACTTGAGGCCCTGACCTTCTGCAGATTCCTGCGGGGTAATCAGTGGCCCCCCCACGGGATTCAGCTTCTCTTCGCGAATAGCGTCGTAGAAGCTTGTCTGGATCATGTCCGCCAATACTTCCTCGCGAACGCTTGAACCGAATCGCTTGCGGATTAAGCTTTGTGGCACCTTACCCGGACGGAAGCCATCGATCTTGACTTTGCCAGCGAGCGATCGGAGACGTGAGGCCACTTGCTCCTGAATCTTCTCTTCAGGCACGTGGACAGTCATTTTGCGGTTCAATTCAGATGTCGTTTCCACAGAAACTTGCATTTTCTTAACCTCGAATCACTTTGGAGAAATCGTCGCGGCGAAAGCCGCTCTGCGCGCAACGCCGCACCCATGCTGTCGAGCGACCCGCATGAGCGCCAATTGGTGGGGATGAAACGGTCGGAATTTGGCTACGTATCTTGCGTATCTATTGGTCAATGGTGCGAATGGAGAGACTCGAACTCTCAAGGGTCGCCCCACTGGAACCTAAATCCAGCGCGTCTACCAATTTCGCCACATTCGCCTGCAGAGTTCCAAAAGATTATACTTAACTTCAGCCGGTTTGCCGATGCAAATTCAATCAGGCACCGAAACGTCCGGACCTGAATGACCAAGCTATTGATGCCTGCGAAAAAAGGAGTCAAGTCCGCTTCACAATATCATTATAAAGAATCGCAGCCGGTTTTTTCACCGTCCTTTCATGAAATTGACTCCATTGCCCTTCTTGCTCATCGCGCCGCTGGCCTATTTGCTGGTCTGTGCGCTGCTTTCAGCCTTGGTGGCTTATCCACTCCATTTCGTGACGGGCGATGCCCTCGGCTTTCACACTCTGGTCAACAAGGGCGCAACGTTGATCATCGCCATGGGCCTTATTCCCCTTGGCCGCCGGCTTGATGTCGGAATGCCGGAGATCGGCCTCGCCGCTGGGGCAACCCCGCTATTCAGGCAGCTAGGTTATGGCTTCGCATTGGGCACGCTGCTGATGGGGATTCATGTCCTGATGCTGTTGCTGCTCGATATACGCGTTATCGACCGAGACAAACTCGAGACAGTCAGGGTAGTCCGCCTGTCGGCAAAAGCTCTGCTGATTGGATTCGCGGTCGCCTCCATCGAGGAAGTGGTTTTTCGCGGCTTTCTGCTCGGCAGTCTCAAACTCCGAACCCACCGCATCAATGCCGTGCTGATCAGTTCGCTTTATTTCGCTTTCTTACACTTCCTCAATACCGACATGAGACCGGAGCTTGGCGACGTCCGCTGGAATACTGGACTCATCATTGTGACGGACGCTTTCCGGCAGCTTTCTCAAATGCACCTCGACTCCTTTCTCGCATTACTTACCGCCGGAACATTTCTCGCTTGCGTGCGTTTGCTCGCCTATCCATCAAACCTGGGCTATTGCATCGGTTTGCATGCCGGTTGGGTGTTCGTCATCAAGACCGCCAAACCCCTCACCAATCGCGGCGCTGAACCACTGTTCCCCGGTCTGGCCAGCAGCTTCGACGGTATCATTGGTAACCTTTCCTCCGCTTGGGTCAGCGTACTGATCGTGCTATTGATTGTGAACCTGCGCTCAAGAGCCACGGAAAACCGGCTGCTTATCCGGTGACCGATCATTCTCTGCCGCAGGCAACGGAAGGCGTCATCAAGTTCAGGCTCGATTTCCATCCCGCGCTGCCGCCCGCCTCGGCTATCATCACGGAATTAAACGCTTGGCGCACTCTGCTTTACCGACTCGCCCTCACGGGTCGACATCCCCGGCGTTACGGAGGGCTCGCTTACGGCAATGTCAGTCAGCGAGAAACTCAAGACCGCTTCTTCATCAGCGGCACCCAGACCGCGCATAAGGAACGGCTCACCGTCAAAGACTACTGTCTCGTGCTGGATTTCGATCTGCAGGGCAATTGGATCCGCGCGGAAGGACCAATCCGACCTTCATCGGAAGCTCTGACTCATGCCGCAATTTATGCTGCAAACGCTGGGGCCAAGAGCGTGCTGCACGTTCACTCGCCGGAAATCTGGGAATGGCACCGGTCCCTCGGCATTCCCGCAACGCGGATCGACATTGCCTATGGAACGCCCGAAATGGCTCGAGCGATACAAGAAGCGATGCTGGAGGGCGACGCACCAATCATTTGCATGCGCGGTCACCAGGATGGCGTCATCGCTTTCGGTCGGAGCGCCGAAGAAGCAACGCTATGCCTGGTTCAGCACCTTGGAAGAGCATTCGGCTTGGCGTCGCCGGACTGAAAATAGTGGATTCAGCACCAAGCGCGATGTCCGCTGCCCTGCGACACAACGGCATGCAGATCCGATTCAGGCAGCATAATGTAAGGCCAGCCAGATCGTTTCGGCTTGAGGATCGGTCCATTCGACACGATGCCTCAAGCGTTCCGGAAGATAAACATAATCGCCAGGCATCAGGACCGTCACGTCCGGCTCGCCGTCAATGCGAAGCCCAGCCGAGCCCTTCACCAACAATACCCACTCCGCCCAGTCCTGGTCATACCATTCTCCTTCCGGTGTCGCATGCGACCGGGAGAGGATACGCTCCAAACGGAATTCTTCGGCGACAATCAATGTGTCGAAGCGCTCCCCGCTCAGACTTTCCGGCTTTTCCGAAAACAGGCTCCCCTTCTTCATTCAGAGACCACTGTTTCCTGACACCCTACCGGGCAAGATTGCGCAAGACTTTCAGGAAGCCTTCCCGAAATCTGCTGACGATTGATCAATACCATATTGAGCAACGCTCATTAATGCCTTGGGCGGACGGATTTGACTCTGCCTTAAATCTCGAACTCTTCCAGCCTACGCCCCTGCTCCAGCAATTCGCGCAACCATTTAGGCTTCATGCCGCGGCCGGTCCATTTGTCCGAAGGATTCGCAGGATTGTGGTACTTGACCGGGACCCGACTCCCTTTTCTGGCCGCCGCCTTGGTGGCTTCAGTTATTTCCACGTTTAAACCGATTGAAGCCGCCAACTCCTTAATATGCGCAATAACCTCCTTGCGCTTGCCTTCCTGTTTTTCCTTAAGCGCCTTTCGCGCATTCTCGATCATGGCGGCTAATTCCGCTTCCGAAAGTTGAGCCAAATCAGTTTTCATGAGCTACCTCTTCAACGGTTAAAGAATAGGGATAATACAACCACGGAATCATTATAATTGAATCCTTTTGAACTAAAAACTGCACTGTCAGTTCGGGTTGTCAATTTTATCCTTATTCCGGTTGCAGGGTAGTTTTGGTGACCCCCAAGGAGGCGCGTTGCCCTACGAAAACAATTACCATTGCGGATATAGATACCCTTTGCCGATCCGAATGGAAAAGTCCAGCAAGCTTGCGTAGAATCGCCACGCATCGGGCGCTGCCCGATCCGCGCCGACGAGCCCAGACTCACCATTACGCACAGGCTGAACCGCTGAATATGTCATGAATGGCATTACGCAGAATCGGACCCAAACCTCCCCCTTTCGGCCGATCCTACCCCATGAGCCTGGAGAGGTACTCATTTGGAGCAAGTTGAGCGGTTGCGGCGATTCGCTAGCCTTGGCCGAGGCAGTCAGAAAAGACCAGCGCCTTTACCTCGTCGTCACCACCGATACGCAGACCATGTTCAGGCTAGAACAGGAACTGCGGTTTTTCCTTGACCAGGCCCTACCGGTGCTGCAATTTCCGGACTGGGAAACGCTGCCCTACGATGTCTTCTCGCCGCTCCCCGAGATTGTCTCGCAGCGTTTAAAAACCCTGTCGCTGCTCTCTCAGGTCGAGCGCGGCTTACTGGTGGTGACGGCGGCGACCCTCATGCAAAGGCTGGCGCCGCGGGCGCATATCCTCGCCAATACATTCGCGCTGACACGTGGTGGTCGTTTTCGCATCGGGGAAACACGACAACGGCTAGAAAGCGTCGGTTACCAATGCGTTTCCCAGGTCAGTCAACATGGGGATTTCGCCATTCGCGGTTCCATCGTTGACTTGTTCCCGATGGGTAGTTCACTGCCCTACCGTATCGAACTCTTTGACGAGGAGATTGAATCGATCCGTACCTTCGATCCGGAAACGCAACGCTCGCTGGAAAAGGTGGATCAGATCAATCTGTTCCCGGCCCGTGAATATCCTTTTGACGAGGAGTCCATCAAACATTTCAGGCGCACTTTCCGCTCGCATTTTCCCGCCCTACCGCAGCACAGCTTGCTTTATCAGGACATCAGTAAAGGTGTTGCACACGGCGGCGTCGAATACTACCTGCCGCTGTTCGTCGAACGGACGGAAACCCTCTTCGATTATCTGCCTGACCAAACCACGCTGGTATTGCATCAGGCAGTCGGCACGGCGGCGGAAGGCTTTTTCCAGGAGGCAAGGAGCCGTTACGAACAACACAAGAACAATATCGACCGACCACCCCTGCCGGTGGACATGCTTTATGTGGACCCCGACAGCCTTCGTGCACGCTATGAGGCTTATCCACAAATTCGCATTCTCGAGGCGGCAGCGGACGATCAAACCCAGCTGCCCGCAGTCGACTTTGCATGCCGACCTTTGCCCGATATTGCTTTTGATTCCAAACAAAAGCAGCCAGCTCAAACGCTGCTCGATTTCCTGACAAACTTAGCCGGCCAAACGCTGTTCGTCGCTGAAACCGCAGGCCACCGCGAAGCACTGCTGGAAACCTTGAGCAAGCAAGGGATCAGACCCCGACTGGTCGAAACCTGGCGCGACTTTCTGGCCGGCGACAAAACCCCCTACCTCCTGATTGCGCCATTGGATCGTGGTCTCTGCCTTACCGATCCGCCCCTCGCCATTATCACTGAAACCCAGCTTTCAGGAGAGAAAGTCCAACAGCGGCGGCGGCGGAAAAGCTCGGAGCGCGACCTCGGCACGCTGCTGCGCAATCTGGCGGAGCTGGAAATCGGCTCGCCCGTTGTGCATCAAGACCATGGTGTGGGACGTTATCTAGGATTGCAGAGGCTGACCGTCGGCGGCATGGATGCCGAATTCCTCACCCTGGCATACGCCAATCAGGACAAGCTTTACGTGCCAGTTTCCGCTCTTCATCTCATCAGCCGTTACAGTGGGACCAGCCCGGAAGGGGCGCCGCTGCATAAGCTCGGCGGCGAACAATGGCAGAAAGCCAAGCGCCGGGCGCTGGAACGGGCCCGAGACGTGGCAGCGGAATTACTGGACATCTATGCTAAACGCGAAGCCAAACAAGGTCACGCCTGCCAAGCTTTGACCGAGGACTACGCGGCGTTTGCCGCCGGCTTCCCATTCGAGGAAACGCCCGATCAGGAGAATGCCATCCTGGATGTAATCAAGGATATGACTTCTTCGCGCCCGATGGATCGGGTAATCTGTGGCGACGTTGGCTTCGGCAAGACCGAGGTGGCGATGCGCGCTGCGTTCATTGCCGCACAGAACGGACGCCAGGTAGCGGTGCTGGTGCCCACTACCCTTCTGGCTCAGCAGCATTTCCAGAATTTTCGCGACCGCTTCGCCGACTGTCCGTTGCGCATCGAAGTCATCTCCCGTTTCGGAAGCAAGAAACAGCAGGAACAGATCGTCGAAGGTGTGGCCGAGGGAAGGATTGACATTCTGATCGGCACCCATAAGCTCTTGCAGAAGGACATTAGGTTCAAGAATCTGGGGCTGGTCATCATTGACGAGGAGCACCGTTTCGGCGTCAGGCAAAAGGAACACTTCAAGAGGCTCCGTAGCGAACTGGACTTCCTCACCTTAACCGCCACACCGATCCCGCGTACCCTGAACATGGCGCTAGGCGGTTTACGCGACATCTCCATCATCGCTACACCACCGCCCAACCGTCACGCGATCCAAACCTTCGTCAGTGAATGGAACGACAGCCTGGTTCAGGAAGCCATCCTGCGCGAAATCAAACGCGGTGGCCAGGTCTACTTCCTGCACAACAAGATCGAAACCATGGACAAGATTGCAAGGGAACTGAAAAAACTGGTGCCTGCCGCCCGCGCCCAGGTTATCCACGGCCAAATGCCCGAACGAGAACTGGAGCGCATCATGCTGGATTTTTACCATCAGCGCTTCAATCTGCTGCTGTGCACCACGATCATCGAAAGCGGCATCGACGTTCCAAGCGCGAACACCATCGTCATCAATCGAGCCGACCAACTCGGACTAGCGCAATTGCATCAGCTGCGCGGGCGTGTCGGACGCTCGCACCATCGCGCTTACGCCTACCTGCTGGCGCCGCCGAAAAGCCTGATGACGGCTGACGCCATCAAGCGACTGGAAGCCATCGAGGCAGCCGGCGAGTTGGGCGCTGGCTTCATGATTTCCTCCCACGATATGGAGATCCGTGGGGCTGGCGAACTGTTAGGCGCGGAACAAAGCGGCCAGATTGAGGAGATCGGTTTTACCCTCTATTCCGAACTCCTCGAACGAGCGGTGGCGGCGTTGAAATCTGGCGAGCAGCCAGAGCTCGATGTCACGCTCGAGGTTGGCCCAGAAATCGATCTGCAATGCCCGGCCCTGATTCCGGACGACTATCTCCCGGACGTGCATGCGCGCCTGGTACTTTACAAGCGCATCGCCAGCGCTCGAGACGCCGAAGACATTCGAGCGCTACAGGTGGAAATGATCGATCGCTTCGGCCTGTTGCCAGCGCCCGTGAAGAACTTGTTCGCCGTCACCGAGATCAAGCTTGCCGCAGAGTGCATCGGCGTCCGCAAGATCGAGGCGGCCACCGGTGGCGGCAGAATCCTGTTCAAGCCGGACCCCAAGATCGACCCGAGCAAGGTCATTCAACTCGTCCAGACTCAACCCCAGGTATACAAACTGGACGGCCCCGATAAGCTGCGTTTCGCCCAGAGCTTTGCCACACCCGAGAACAAGATCGAGTTTATCTCGAATCTATTGGCAACCGTGGCCCTTGAATCCGCCTGATTTTCCAAACCAGGTCGAAGGACCCCTGGCCGCGCGCAATCCCGGCCGCCTTGAGGCTACCCGTTCTGTTTCAAGACGCCGACGAATAGCCCTGCCACATCACTTGTCATTTCGCTTGAATCTGCCCGGCAGATACAGGATAATTACACCTCTTTCGTTGACCTAGAGGGATCTCTAGGATATACGCCGAGTTTCAATGGCGAGTCGTGTTGGTCCCCTCGCAATGATACGCTACGAACCCCGCCAGGCCCGGAAGGGAGCAACGGTAGTAACGGATTCGTGTGCCGGGGTGTGGCTTTCGCGACTTGCCACCCTAATCTTTTTCCCGATTGATTTTCCAGTGACCGCTGCCCATGGCCTATCAGGCGCTTGCCCGCAAGTGGCGTCCGCGTAACTTCAGTGAAGTCGTTGGCCAAGAGCACGTCGTCAAGGCGCTCACCCACGCACTGGAATTCGACCGCATGCACCATGCCTACCTTTTTACCGGCACGCGCGGTGTGGGCAAGACCACTATCGCGCGTATCCTGGCCAAAGCGCTGAACTGTAAATCGAGGACAGGCTTTAACCCTTGCGGCGAATGCTTGGTCTGCCGGGAGGTAGACGAAGGCCGTTTCGTCGATCTGATTGAGGTGGACGCCGCCTCGCGCACCAAGGTCGAGGATACCCGCGACCTCCTGGAAAATGTCCAGTATGCCCCCAGTCAGGGCCACTTCAAGGTCTACATCATCGACGAGGTGCACATGTTGTCCGGGCACAGCTTCAATGCCCTGCTCAAGACCCTGGAAGAGCCGCCGGCCCATGTAAAATTCTTGCTGGCGACCACGGATCCACAAAAAATCCCCATCACCGTCCTGTCCCGCTGTCTCCAGTTCAACCTGAAACGTCTGACGCCTGAGCAAATCCGGACTCAGATGGAAGCCATTCTCCGGCAGGAAGATATCGGCTTCGAACAGAGCGCGCTGCGTTCGCTGGCCCGCGCAGCCGACGGCAGCATGCGTGACGGGCTCAGCCTGCTCGATCAGGCGATTGCCCACGGCGGCGGCAGCTTGGTCGAAGCGACCGTCAGCGCCATGCTCGGGATGGTGGCGAGAAAACCGGTGTTTGATCTGTTGGCCGCACTCGCTGCCGGCAACGCCGAAACGTTACTGGAAAGAATCTCGGCAGTGGCCGAACTCGCGCCGAATTTCGCCGACGTACTCCAGCAGATGCTGCTCATCCTGCACCACACTGCCCTCGCCCAATGGGCTCCCGATGCGGTGAGACACGACGAGGATGCGGATCAAGTCATGATGCTGGCCAGCCAACTTAGCGCCGAGGACGTTCAGCTGTTCTATCAGATCGGCCTCATCGGGCAGCGCGATCTGCCCTTGGCGCCTGAGCCGCGCAGCGGATTCGAAATGGTATTGCTGCGCATGCTGGCCTTCCGGCCGGCTGGCATCGAAGGGTCCGAACCACTGGCCCCTGGGCGCGACGCAACAGCCAGATCAGTCGTTCCGCAAATTCCCAGGTCGGACGCACCCAAAGTGGTCAGCCATCCCGCGGAACCCAAGCTATCACGACGGGATGCCACGCCTATCGACGCCAGCGTCCCTTACCGGATGGACGAGAAGCCTGGCACGCACGTAGCAGCTCCAGATTCTTCACCTTCGCCACCCACCCTTCCTCCCGCGCCAGAGGGGGACAGTCTTGTCGATACCCGCCACCCCTCTTCCGTGGCGGTCGCCGAACCTCCGCCAGCCGCCTCTTCCACGCCGGATTGGCCAGGCCTGATTCGGGCCATGCGATTGGGCGGCTTGACCCGTGAACTCGCACACAATTGCGTTCTGGTGGCCATCGAGGGAGATCGCTGCGTGCTATCCCTGGACCCGCGCTCCGCCCGGATTCGCACCAGCCAGGTCGAAGCCAAACTCGAAAAGGCTTTGCAGGACTATTTCAGGAGGCCACTGAAACTGACCATCACCCTGGAAGCGTCGACTCAAGAAACGCCGGCGCTCCAACTCCAGCGGCACAGGGAAGAACGACAGAGAGCCGCTGAACTTGAGATCGAGCAGGACGAAAACATAAGGGCGCTGAAACAACACTTTGATGCCTGGGTGATACCGGGCTCCATCAAACCCCTGGATTAATCAAGAACCCGAGAGAAGCCGATGAAAAACCCCCTCGCGAGCCTCATGCAGCAGGCTCAACAAATGCAGGAAAACCTCAAGAAAGCCCAGGAAGAACTGGCCGCCATGGAAATTAATGGTGAATCCGGCGGCGGCCTGGTCAAGATCGTGATGAACGGCAAGCGGGAAGTACTCAAGCTCAGCATCGATGACAGCCTATTAAAGGACGACCGGGACATGCTGGAAGATTTGGTCGCCGCTGCAGTCAACGACGCCGTGCACAAGGTCGGCAAGCTCAAGCAGGAAAAGCTGTCCAGCCTGACCGGCGGACTGGAGCTCCCAGGCGGATTCAAGATGCCGTTCTAGGACGCCATGCGACCATCCGCATGCCTCGCTCAGCTGATGCAGGCGCTACGATGCCTTCCCGGCGTCGGCCCAAAGTCCGCCCAGCGCATGACTTTCCACCTGCTGCAACGTGATCGCCAAGGCGCGCGCGCCCTGGCCGAAGCACTCCTGGCTGCGGTCGAACAAATCGGCCATTGCCGTCAATGCCGTACCCTGACCGAGGGTGATTTATGCGCCGTGTGCGGCAATCCGAATCGCGACGCGTCGGTTCTGTGCATCGTCGAAACGCCCGCCGAGGTCTTTGCAATCGACCAGTCCACCGGTTTCAAAGGTCGGTTTTTCGTACTCAATGGCCGGCTTTCCCCATTAGACGGCATCGGCCCCGACGAACTCCGACTGGATCTACTGGAGGCACGATTACGATCCGGGGGCATCCGAGAGCTGATCCTGGCTACCAACACAACGGTCGAAGGTGAAGCGACCGCGCATTACATCGGCGACATGGCGCGGCAGTTCGGCGTTCGGACCACCCGTATCGCTTATGGCGTGCCTTTCGGCGGCGAATTAGAATATGTCGACGGCACGACTCTGGCGCATGCTTTCAAGGGCCGCAAAGAATTCTGATGGAGCACTACAATGAGTGACTGCCTGTTCTGCAAAATGGTAGCCGGTGAAATCAAGCCAGCACTGGTCTACGAAAACGATCACGTCCTCGCGTTTCGTGACATCCATCCACAAGCGCCGACGCACATCTTAATCATCCCGAAGCGCCACATCGCGACGCTCGACGACCTCTCGCTGGACGATCTGGCCATCGGTGGAGAGTTATTGCTCGCCACCAGCAAGGTGGCGGAGCAGGAGGGACTTGCAGAGGACGGTTACCGAACTGTCATCAACTGTCGGGCCCATGGCGGCCAGGAAGTCTACCATCTGCACCTCCACCTCTTGGGCGGGCGTCGCATGAGCTGGCCACCGGGTTGAACGGCCGCCCCTCGGGTCAATATTCGCCGCCGGCTCCTCCGAGATCCGTGCGATTCTTGCCGGGGGGACACGTCTTGTTCTTCCGGCACCTCGACGCTCCCCTTGCTTTCTGCTCACGTCATAGAATGGACCAGGCATTGTAATTTTGGCTCGAAACTTTCCAAGGTGTCGGTTAGTCTTATAGGCGCCAAATCCTGCCCCCCTTGCAGACCTAGTTTAAGGAGCACATCAAATGGTTCACAAACACCTGCACTATTACATTAAAAACCTTGGCCATGATCTTCCCGCCGGCATCGTGGTGTTTCTGGTGGCGCTACCCCTTTGCCTGGGCATTGCCCTGGCGTCCGGCGCGCCCCTGTTTTCCGGCATCATTGCAGGCATCGTCGGCGGTCTCATCGTCGCCTGGGCTAGCGGTTCGCAACTGAGCGTGACTGGACCGGCCGCTGGGTTGACAGTCATCGTGCTAACGGCCATCGAGAAGCTGGGCAGCTTCGACACTTTCCTGCTCAGTGTCACCGTCGCCGGAATTATCCAGATACTGCTCGGCTTCCTCAAGGCCGGCGTAATCGGCGCCTATTTTCCGGTCGCCGTAATCAAAGGCATGCTGGCCGCCATCGGCCTGATCCTGATCATGAAGCAGATTCCCCATGCCGTGGGCTACGACGCCGATTTCGAGGGCGATGAAGCCTACCTGCAGTCGGACACCCACACGACCTTTTCGGAAATGGCCTATGCCCTGCAATCGATTTCTCCCGGCGCGGTGATAGTCAGCCTGGTAGCCATCCTGATCATGCTGTGCTGGGAAACCGCCTTCTTCAAGCGTAACCCGGTATTCTCGCTGCTGCCAGGACCGCTAGTGGCGGTCATCTGGGGCGTCGTGTTCAACCTGGTGACACAAGCCTACTACCCCGCGCTCGCGATCGCCAAGGAGCATCTGGTCAGCCTCCCGGCCATCCAGGGACCGGTCGGTTTTCTTCAACAATTCAGGCTGCCGGATTTCAGTCAGATGATGAACATAGACGTATACACGATCGCCCTGACCGTGGCGATTGTCGCCAGCCTCGAAACCCTGTTGAGCCTGGAGGCAGTCGACAAGATCGACCCCATGAAGCGTGTCGCACCCACCAATCGTGAACTGAAAGCACAAGGCCTCGGCAACCTCGTCAGCGGGCTGCTCGGCGGACTGCCGGTCACAGCGGTCATCGTCCGCAGCGCGGCCAATGTCAGCGCCGGTGCGCGGACCAAGATATCCTGTTTCATCCACGGGATATTTCTGTTGCTCAGTGTGATGTTCCTGGCCGAATACCTCAATCTGATCCCGCTGTCGTGTCTGGCTGCCGTCCTGCTCCTGACCGGCTACAAGCTAGCCAAGCCTCAGTTATTCAAAGAGATGTACGATAGGGGCTTCAATCAACTCGTACCGTTCGTCATCACCATCCTCGCCATCCTGTTGACTGACCTGCTCAAGGGCATCGCGGTCGGCATAGCCGTGGGACTTTATTTTGTGATCCGCGGCAATTTCCATGCCGCCATCTCCCTGACCCGGGACGGCAACAATTACCTGCTCCGCCTGCAAAAGGACGTTTCCTTCCTGAACAAGGCGCTCCTGCGCGATTGCTTGTCCCGCATCGAGGAAAATGCCTACGTGATCATCGATGGCACACGGGCCCAGTTCGTGGACGACGATATTCTGGAAACCATTGTCGACTTCGTCAGTGCCTCAAAGGATGACAATATCACCGTCGAGCTGAAAAACCTGAACATACGTGAAGGTTTTTCTCCGGCTGGCGCAGCTCACTAATATTGGGGAGTCCCCATGAAAGCTACCGAACGCTTGCTACTCGAAAACAAGGCCTGGGTGCAGGAGAAATTGTCTCAAAATCCGCATTTTCTTGATCATCTTAGGCAGGATCGCACCTGTGAATTCTTTTGGATCGGCTGCTCGGACAGTCGCGTTCATGCCGATGAAATCACCAACAGCGGACCCGGCGAGATTCTGGTCCACCGCAATACCGGCAACCAGGTATCCCACTCCGACTTCAACGTACTCGGTGCCCTGGAATACGCGGTCAACGTGCTCAAGGTCAAACACGTGATCGTCTGCGGACATTACCGCTGCAGGGGTGTCAAAGCTGCGATGAGCAAGCCTGATCCCAGCCTGTTTTTTTTCAACAAATGGCTCAAGAACATCAAGGATGTCTATCGGTTGCACCGCAGGGAGATCGATACAGAAGAGACCGAGGAAGGACGCTGGAACCGGCTAGTGGAACTCAACGTCATCGAGCAGGTTCATAATTTGGCGCACACGGCAGTGATCCAGAAGTCATGGAAGAACGATCGACGACCCTTACTGCATGGCTGGATCTACGGCCTTCATGATGGCATCATCAACGAACTGATCAGCCTCACCCCTGACGTGCAACTCGACCCGCTGTATCAATATGATTTAGAATGACGCTGCAATTTGCACCGGGCTTGTGCAAAAATGGGCTCGGCGGAGATATTGATCACCATACCTGCAGTTTTGCCCTTGGGAACCCTCTCATGCAACGATTAGCAACCGGATTTTTCAGCCTGCTGGCTGCCACATCTCTCACCCTCGCGGCGGAGGCGCCTAAGAAGATGTCCGAACAGACCAACAAAGTCAAAATCGAAACCACCCTGGGCGACATCGTCATTCAGCTTCACACTGCCAAAGCGCCGATCAGTAGCCAGAATTTCCTGACCTACGTCAAGGAAGGCCATTATGACGGCACGATTTTCCATCGCGTGATCCCCGGCTTCATGGCCCAAGGCGGCGGCTACACCGCTGACTTCAAACAGAAACCCACCCACAAGCCGATCAAGAACGAAGCGGACAACGGTCTTACGAACAAGCGCGGCGCCATCGCCATGGCGCGCACCCCCGAGCCTGACTCGGCCTCCTCGCAGTTCTTCATCAACTACGTCGACAACGCTTTCCTCAACTACAAGAGTCCGACCCCACAAGGCTGGGGCTACGCCGTGTTCGGCGAAGTCATCGAGGGCATGAACGTGGTCGATGAAATGGCCAAGGTCCCAACCGGCTCCGGCGGGCCAATGCCCACCGACGTACCGAAGACTCCGATTGTGATCAACCGGGCCTCGGTATTAGGTCAGTAACAGGGGGCGGGCTTCCGCCCGCCTTTGCCAGCGCCGGGCTGCATGCACCGGAGAGTTAGGCGCTGGCGCGGTTACAACGCACATTAAGTCCGAGTACAATTTCAGCGCGCGGTGTTATGTGCGTCTGATGGCAATCCCTCCGACACCATGCAAGCGGAAAGCCTTTTCATTGCCGACCTGCACCTTAGCGCGAAGCGCCCCGACGTTACCAGGCGTTTTCTCGCCTTTATCCAAAATCGGTGCCTGGGGGCCGACCGACTTTATATCCTCGGTGACCTATTCGACGCTTACATCGGCGACGACGACGACTCCCCGCTCAACCGCGATGTCAAGTCAGCGTTGCGGCAGCTCAGCGAATCCGGCACGGCCATTTTCTTCCAACATGGCAATCGCGACTTCCTCGTTGGGGAACGCTTTTCCCGTGAGACGGGCGCGACCCTGCTAGGCGATTATGCCCTCATTGATCTTTACGGCCAACCCGTGCTGCTGACCCACGGCGACCTTCTGTGTACGGACGACGTACTCTATCAGGCAGCAAGAATTCGCGTCCGCGCCGAAGAGTGGAAGCGCAACGCCATGGCTAAGCCCTTGCTCGCCCGGCAGATCTACGCTCGCTGGTATCGCTTCAAGAGCGGGCTGGACAAAAGCAAGAAGACCCTGGATATCATGGATGCCAACGCCGAAGCGGTAGTCGAGACGTTCAGGCGCTTTGGTGTGACCAAGCTTATCCATGGCCATACCCATAGGCCCGCCGTGCATGAATTGACCGTTGATGGTCGATCGGCCCAGCGCTTCGTCTTGGCGGAATGGAATGCAACAGGGCAAACGCTGTGCTGGAAGCAGACGGGTCAATGGGCACTTGAAACAATTGATTGATGACCTTTCACTTACAACGGAAAAACCCGCACCAGGATAGCGCAACTCGTCCCAAAATCGCACATACCTGCCCGGTTGCTTGAGTCTTGACACCCTAATCCCTGGCGAGCCGCGCTCTGGCATGAGTGATGCTTAAATTGTTCAAACGGGCCGAGTGTGAGCTGATATGTTTTCTCCATCCCAATTCTTGCAGATAACTTCGACCAGTCACGCGGAAGAGGGCTTTGTTGTCTATGCCTTAGATACTTTTAATTTCGTATGGAAACGTGAAGAGCATGAAAATGAATGGGTGAGACTTCCGCCGGTACTAAGAGAGGAACGCGATCCTAAGACGAACTCTTCGAAGATCGACCCTTTGGTCAGTATTACTGCCGCACGAAATCAACACGGCGAGGCGCAATTATTTGGGCTGGGGAGGACAGGGACGGTTTGGAGATTTGACGGGGATGGTTGGAGTCCTGTAACCGATACAAGAGAGGATCTAGAAGCGCAAAGGATCCCCTAGCCAGCCATTCGGTACAGGTAACCCAATCCAGACGACAGTATCAGTCGGCATGAGCCCCCTTAGCGGCATCAGAGGCATCCTGTTCGACTTGGACGGTGGGCTTTACATTGGTTCCCCTGCTGGAGAAGGTGCCATCGACGCCATAGAGCGAATACGCGCCGGTGGCTTTTCACGCCGGTTTGTCACCACCGCCAGTACCTTGTCGACGGCTTCGCTACCACAAAAAATCCATGCCCTGGGCGTTTCTGTGACAACGGAGGAATCATCAGGGCCTCCAAGCTGCTCGCCGGTTTCTGAAACAACAGGCCGATCCGATTTGCCGGCAGCGCTGAGCCGACTGTCGGACAGGTAGCGGTTGCTGAGCTGCCTCAATAGTTTCGATCAAGCTCGACGAACCAACGCGCGATTCCAGCAGAGAGCGAACCAAGCAGCGCGTCCAGGGCTTAGAACAAGCCTGTAATCTTGCCCTGATCGTCAATGTCAATGTTTTCCGCCGCCGGCGTCTTCGGCAGACCCGGCATGGTCGTCATGTTGCCACAGATGGCAACGACGAACTCCGCGCCGTGGGCTGGCCGCACCTCGCGAATGGACAGGACGTGCCCACTCGGCGCACCCTTGACGTAGGGTTCGTTGGAAAAGGAATACTGCGTCTTGGCGATACAAACCGGGAAGTGGCTGTATTCTTCGCTCAACTCGGCGAGTTGCTGGCGCGCTTTGATATCGGCGGTGATATCATCGGCCCCATAAATCTTGGTGGCGATCGCCCTGATCTTGTCCCATAGCGGAGCATGTTCGTCGTAAAGGAACCTAAAGTTCGATTTCGCCGTTTCCATCGTGTGCAACACTTCGTGCGCCAGTTCTACCGCACCCTTCCCGCCTTCCGCCCAGTGCCTGCAGGTGATCGCCCTGGAACCGAGTTCCTCGACCTTACGCTTCAGCAATGCGATTTCGGCGTCCGTGTCCGAGATGAAGTGATTGATCGCGACCACGCAAGGCAGGCCGAACTGCTCCTGCACGTTCAGCAAATGCCGCGCCAGGTTGGCAAAACCGGCCTCCAGCGCCTGCAGGTTCTCGCCCGTGAGCGCCTGCACCGGAACGCCGCCGTGCGACTTCAGCCCGCGCACCGTGGCGACCAGCACCACGACGTCAGGCTGAATGCCTGCCTTGCGGCACTTAATGTCGATAAATTTCTCCGCCCCCAGGTCCGCACCGAAACCCGCCTCGGTGACAACATAGTCGGCCATTTTGAGCGCCGTCTTGGTCGCAATCATGGTGTTGCAGCCGTGCGCTATATTGGCGAATGGCCCCCCGTGAATCAGCACCGGATTATTCTCCAGCGTCTGGACCATGTTCGGTCGCAGCGCGTCCTTGAGCAGCACTGCCATGGCGCCGTGCGCTTTAAGCTCGCGCGCGAACACCGACCTGTTCTCGCCACGGGTGTAGCCCACCAGAATGCTGCCCAACCGATCCTTTAGCTCCTTCAAGGAGTTGGACAAACACAGGATGGCCATGACCTCGGAGGCAGCAATGATGTCAAAACCGTCTTCGCGCGGAAAGCCATTGGCGGGTCCGCCCAGACCCGCGACGATGTCGCGGAGCGCGCGGTCGTTCATGTCGATGATGCGCTTCCACTGCAAATGGCGCAGATCGAGATTCAGTTGGTTGCCGTGGTGGATGTGATTGTCGATCATTGCCGACAACAGGTTATGGGCGGCGCTGATGGCATGGAAATCGCCGGTGAAGTGCAGATTGATGTCCTCCATCGGCACCACCTGGGCGTAACCGCCCCCGGTCGCGCCGCCCTTCACGCCAAAACACGGCCCCAGGGCGGGCTCACGCAAGCAGATTAGCACTCTCTTGCCAATCCGGCTGAGGGCATCACCCAAACCCACGCTTGTCGTCGTTTTGCCCTCGCCTGCCGGCGTCGGACTGATCGCGGTAACCAGAATTAGCTTGCCATTGGGCCTACCTTGGAGGCTGTCGATATAATCCAGGGATAGCTTGGCTTTGAAATGGCCATAGGGATCGAGATGCTCCGCGTCGATGCCGAGTTTCTCCTTAGCGAGGGTAATGACCGGCTTCATCTTGGTTCGTTGTGCAATTTCGATATCGGACATGGCTGCTCCCTATCAACTGATTGCTTCGCGTCAAGCACCGGCCAGACGAAAATCGGCGCGGGAGGATGACGGCAAATGGGGCATATTAGCAACTTGGCGGCCTCTATTCAGCATCAAATACAACCCGGCGGCTTGGGTAATCCCGCGATCAGGCAAGCCTGCTTGAGAGGGCCATCGGGAAACAGGCGCTGGAGATAACGGGAGTTGCCTTTCTCCTCTCCCAATTCCTTGCGCACCGCCTTAACGAACACCCGGGCATTAGGCAGATGATTGAATCTGAGATAATAATCGCGAATAAAGCGCACAATCTCCCAGTGTGCATGCGTCAACGATACGTTCACCTGGGTCGCGAGGGCTTCCGCAACACTGTCATTCCATTCGTCGGGATTCAGCAAGAACCCGCCGTCGGTTGTGTCGAGCATTGCACCGCTGACTTGGATCATCATTAAGACCAGCAGTGGATTATGGGAAAACGCACGGCCAGATCAACGAAACCATCGTAATCAACCGCTGCAACGCCCGGCAGAATCTCCTCGGCGAGGATCCCTCGCGCCTCGCAATCGGGCATCAGCACATAAACCACCCGCTGCGGCGATTCTGCCCGGATCGGCGCAGAAGCGACGGAATCAACCAATGCCGCATAGACTCCGTTCTCGCTCAACAGCACCACATCGCCCTCCCCCGCCCGCGTCAGGCACTGTGTCAGTGCTTGCGACTCCTGGGGAGACCGACAAACCACGTGCAAGGCCGGCATCAGCAGCTCACGACCACGTCCTGCACTTCCATTAAGGCGGCCAGGTCGCACCGGGCAACCAACCGAACCGGCATGATCAGCCTCTCGACCTTGATTCCCCGCTCCCGTAGCGACTCTTCTTCCACCCATAGCTCCTCGATGTCGTACAGCTCCAGCGCTCCGAAGATCGGCGCAATATGCTTGAAATCGATGGTTTCCGGCCGTTGATCGCGCTGGAGCTGGAACACGCCGTCGTCGATAAAGAGAAGTCGCACCGTCTGGTCGAAAGCGGCGGTGGTCAGAATGATGTCCAGTGCTTCCTGCGCATGAATGCCGCCATGGGGCGGACGGCGCAAAATGAACAGAAAGCTTTTCCGCACCGGCATGGCTCAACCGCCAAAGATCAGAAAACGGTCAGCATTAAGACAAGCCTCGACCCACAACCCGAGGCCGGCGATGCGAAAACCTTCGGCCAGATCGGTATCGGCCTTACCGACCCGCACCGCTTCCTCCCGGCTCAAGAGTCCCCGTCTTTGTGCGGCAGAAATGCAGATGACCAGATCGATCCCATGCTCCCTGGCCAAGTCGGACCAACGCTTGACCACGGGACGCTCGTCGTCCGGCGGCATGGCGTAACCGAGGCCGTTGTATACGCCCTCGTGATAAAAGAACACCCGGACGATTTCGTGGCCATTTCGCAAAGCGGCTCTGATAAACTGAAAGGCGGTATCGCTGCCTTGGGTTTGATACGGTGCGCTATTGATCTGGATCGCGAATTTCATAAAGCTGAAGGTTGTTCTCGCGCCGGGCCGAACCGGCCCTCCGTCGCTGAAGCCTTGAACCAGGCACCGATCCCCCCAAACCTTTTGCTGAATCGTCTGTCGAAAGTTGGCATATTATTTGTTTTTCCGCCCGCACCAATATAAAGATAAAGCTGCTGCCCCGTGATGCTCAAGACCGAAAAACCCCTCCTATCCCCGCTGAGGCATGCGGCATCTCCCTATGCCGCTCCCTTCGGCCGCTCCGCGCGCAGGTCGGCCGCACTATCGCTTTGTCTCGCACAGGCCGCATTCGGAAATCCGTCGGCCTTCGCTCAAAACCCTCCTCGACTCGATATCGAATTGCAGAATACCTCTTCTAAAGCGCCTTCTCCTCGAGCTGGCGAACCCGGCGCTTTCGACCAGAACCCGCGGACCATCGAATTGCCCGAAATCGGCGACCCGAGCGGGACCGTCATCACCCCCCTCCAGGAAAAGGAACTGGGCGAGGCGTTCTTGCGCAATCTGCACGGCCAGGTCGAAATCAATGAGGACCCTGAAATTGCCGAATACATCCAGTCCATTGGACAAAAGCTAGCCGCCAACAGCGACAACCCGACTCAAGCATTTCATTTTTTCGTGGTTACCGATCCCACCATCAACGCCTTCGCCGGGCCTGGCGGTTACATCGGCGTCAATTCCGGCCTCATTCTGACCTCGGAAGCAGAAAGTGAGCTGGCTTCGGTACTGGCGCACGAAATCGCCCACGTCACTCAGCGCCACCTTTACCAGGCTTTCCAGGCGGCGGGACGCCTGTCGCTACCCACTGCTGCAGCCATGCTGGCCGCGATCCTGCTTGGCGCGAAATCCGGTTCGGCCCAACTCGGCCAGGCTGCGGTGGTCGCCGCCCAGGCCGCGAACATGCAATATCAGATCAACTTCACCCGCGACAACGAAGCCGAAGCCGACCGCGTCGGCATGCAGACCCTCTCGCGCTCGGCATTCGACCCAAGGAGCATGCCGAGCTTTTTCGAGCGTTTGCAGCAGTCAACCCGCTTTGCCGGACGGCAACTGCCGGAATTTCTGCTCACCCATCCGGTCACCGTGTCGCGTATCGCCGACACGCGCGGACGCGCCGAACAATTTCCTTATCGGCAGTATCCTGACAGCTTCAGCTACCAGATCATCCGCGCCAAGCTGAGAGTACAAACCGCACGCAATCCGCGCGAAGCACTCGCTTATTTCAGGGCGATAGGCGGGCAGGGTACCAAGGAGCAACAGGATGTGGCCCGTTATGGGCTAGCCTTGGCGCTGATCGCCAACACCCGGACCGACGAAGGTAAACAGGTTCTGCAAAAACTGGTGATGCAGTACGCCGACCAGTCGTATTTCATCAACGCCTTAGCCAAGACCGAATTCGACCAGCGTAACTATGCCAATGCCTTGCATCTCTATGAGACAGCCAAGGAACGCTTTCCCGAGAGTCGGGCGGTGACCTTGAACTACATCAGGGCCCTGCTGGCTACCGCCAAGTTTGGCCAGGCGCGAACGTACCTGGACGAGTATGCCCGTCACCAGGGATTCACCCCAGAAGTCTACAATCTGCTCGCGCAATGCTATGGTGGACTGGGCAATGAGGCCGAATCGCATCGCTATCTGGCGGAATATTATTACGCTAGCGGACAAAACCGGGCCGCAATCCTGCAATTGCGCATCGCCCAGAAAGCCGCCGGCGATAATTTTTACGTGAACGCTGTCGTCGACGAACGGCTGAAACAACTCCTTGCCGAGGAGGAAGAGCGCAAGAAGCGCTGAGCCCCGGCAAGGGACCGACGATTCAGGCGCCAACGCAGCGCTGGCCAAAGACGATGGTATATTCTTTCCACCCCGCAAATTGTCCATCTATCTCGCTGGACTCGCCGCGGGCACCCATGGGTTTGCAGGCATGCCACCCGCAGCAGTCCTGCTCGGCCTTAAGCGAGCCCCACAACCCCGCGCTCAACCTCACCGTGCTTGCGAAGCTCACGTTTCAGTACTTTGCCTGCGGCGTTTTTTGGCAGCTCGGACAATTGAATGATCTTTCGAGGGATTTCGTGGCGACCCAGATGCTGGCGGCACCAGGCGCGAATTTCGGCTAGGGTCGTGGTCTGCTGATCCTCAATGACGACATAGGCAACGGGGATTTCACCGTGCAACTCATTCGGCTCACCCACCACCGCCACTTCCTTGATCCGCGGAAAGCGGTACAGCGCCTCTTCGATCACGCGCGGGTAGACATTCATGCCATTGACGATGATGAGGTCTTTTTTCCGGTCGACGATGGTGAAGTAGCCGTCGTCGTCCTCAGTACCCAGGTCACCGGTAAGAAACCAGCCATCCCGGAACACCTCCTCCGTCGCCGCTGGCTGATTCCAGTAACCTTTCATCACATTTGCACCACGCACGGCGATTTCGCCGACCTGCCCCCGCGGCAATTCTTCCCGAGCATCATCCCCCACAATCCGCATCTCCACTCCTGGCACTGGCAAGCCCACCGTGCCGGGCTTGATGAGTCCACCAATAGGATTCGCGCAGGTTACCGGCGAGCATTCGGTGGGGCCATCACCCTCGTAAATTTTCTTGGCGAACATCGCCTCGAAGCGTTGCATCACTTCCACCGGCAGTGCCGCACCCCCCGAGACGCAAAAGCGCAGCGACGCCAGCAGCGGGACGCGATCCGGCTTGAGCCGCAACAACACGTTGAACATGCTGGGAACGCCGAGGAAGATGGTTGCCTGCGTGTCGTGGATGGCTTGGGCGACCAGCTCGGGTTCGAAGCGCGGCACCGGAGCGAAGGCGCAACCGCTCAACAGCGGCGTTAGCATGCCCACGGTCGCGGCAAATGCATGAAACATGGGCAACACGACCAACACGACATCCCTTCCGGGCTGCCAGTCCCACGCTTCACGCAGGCTTTGGGTATTCGCCAACAGATTGGCATGCGTGAGCATTGCGCCCTTGGGACGCCCGGTGGTACCCGAGGTGTAGAGGATCGCCGCCAGGTCTTCGATCGCATCAAAATCAATCTCTGGGGCAGGCGCATCGGTCGCCAACATATCGTCCCAACGCAGAGCCCCATCAACCTCGCCGCCGATGCACACGGAAAAGGCCAGCGTAGGTACCGACTCTTTGAGAAAAGCCGCCTGCTCCGCAAAAACAGCATGATGAATCAATGCCTTGGACCCGGAATCATTGAGTAGATAGGCGATACCACCGGGGCTCTGGAGCAGATTGATCGGCACGACCGTTGCACCAGCCTTAATGATGCCAGCATAGGCTATGGCGAAAAAACCGGAATTGATACAGTACAGGCCGACGCGGTCACCCTTGCGAATGCCCTGCTGGATCAGGGCACCGGCGAGGCGGTCCGATTGAAGGTCGAATGAGGCGAAATCAAGCGCGCGCAACCCTTCGATGACGGCGGGCTGCTGAGCATATCGGTGGGCGGTGGCTCTCAGGGCGTGGGCAAGGGAAGTCATGCAGTTCCTTTCCTGAACGGTTGAAAGCTTAAATTCTGGCCCATCCGCCGGGCGGCACTAAGACGCCTTCCGAGTTCTGGCGCATATCCGAAACAGCAGTTCATCCCCGCTCAATCTATGACGTTATGGCCACGGTTGCGCAGGCAGTTGATATAGGCGCGCTTGAATTGATAATCCGCATCGACACCCTGATTGGCGCCGCCACCAATGCCGCCTGCTGCCGCCCCAACCGCCGCTCCCGTCCCGGGGCTCCCGAACACCGCGCCGATCGCTG
>Ga0209254_10000700_pt1 | contig 28622 bp, 30 predicted proteins | sample FrelakmetDIP11DI_FD_187148 | JGI IMG/M metagenome (GOLD analysis project Ga0209254, IMG submission 187148) | Freshwater lake sediment microbial communities from the University of Notre Dame, USA, for methane emissions studies - DIP11 DI (SPAdes)... | ecosystem: Environmental > Aquatic >... | reverse complement strand
CACTGGGGGAACAACAGGTCTCCCCAAAGGAACTATTCTTACACATCGAAATATGGCGGCCAACTTGACACAGATTGATCAGTGGATCAAACCTGAGTTCGGCCGAGAGATTCTACTTTCAGGTTTTCCCCTTTTTCATTTGGCAGGACTTGCCTTATGTCTTGCATCCGTTTTTATGGGTGGGGCACAGGTCTTGATTCCCAATCCCCGGGACACCAAGCACATCGTTAGGGAGATGGCCAAGTACCGTCCTACAATGCTCGTTAATGTCCCTTCTTTGTACATGATGCTGCTTGAGGAAACCGGCTTCAATAAACTCGATTTCTCTCGTCTTAACTTCTGCTTGTCGGGTGCCTCTCCATTCCCTGTAGAATCGATCAGAGAACTTGAAAACGTTACCGGAACCGGAAAGGTACTGGAAGTTTACGGTATGACAGAGACAAGTCCCATCGTAACAATGAACCCTCGGAGAGCGAAAAAGAAAATAGGTAGTGTAGGTCTTCCCTTGCCAAGCACATGCGTGAGATTGGTGGACCTTGAGACTGGAGAGAGGCAAGTTCCGGTGGGAGAAGAGGGAGAGATCATTGTTTGTGGTCCCCAAGTCATGCAGGGCTACCTTAACAACCCTGGGGAGACTAAGATTGCGCTCAGGGACCATGACGGCACAGTCTGGCTTCACACGGGAGATGTCGGCCGTATGGATGAAGACGGTTTTTTCACAATTGTCGATCGGACAAAAGACATGCTGAACGTGGGGGGGTTCAAGGTTTTTTCCCGAGAACTGGAAGAGAAACTTTACGAGCATCCAGCAATAGAATTGGCTGCAATAATTGGAATTCCCAACCCTAAAAGGCCAGGAACGGACCAGGTCAGACTCGTTGTTCAGCTCCGCCAGGCCTACAAGCATAAAGATAAAAAAGAAGTAGAAGCGGACATCATGGCTTTCGCAAGGGAAAACTTCTCCCCATACAAGGTCCCCAGAATCATAGACTTCGTTGATGAGATGCCTCTTACCACAGTAGGGAAAGTTGATAAAAAGTCTCTCAAGAAATGAACTATCTTCGCTCTGGGGAAACCGCCGCTCATGTAATCTAGCGAGGTTAACCCTTTCAAGGGAGTTAGTGCTAATTTAACTCATTCCGTGTAAGAACTGCACGTTTCTTAGTTAGGATGTTGGCGCTTATGGTCGAAGCAGAACAAATAGGTGGTGTCCGCAAGTTTAGAATGGCTCGTACTTTCGCGGGTCACGCTGTTTATTTTACTGCGGCTTATTGGGTGGATGGGCTGATGGTGGACACCGGATGCGCATATACTGTACGAGAACTTGTTAATGCCGTGAATGATCTGAGCATAGACCTCATAATCAACACCCACAGCCACGAAGATCATGTAGCCGGCAATGCGGCCCTGCAGTCTAAATTCAAAGTGAAGGTCTTCGCTCACCCCGCCGCTTTGCCGGTATTATCCTCCCCCAAGGATCACCGTTTACGACCTTATCAAAGGATAATGTGGGGCATCCCCCCACCATCGAATGGCACCGCCATAGGGGACGTGATCGAGACGAATAACCACAGGTTTGAAATCATACACACCCCAGGGCATAGCCAAGATCACATCTGTCTATTCGAACCTCACAAGGGCTGGCTTTTTTCCGGTGACGCATACGTGGGCGGACGGGATCGTGCGCTTCGACTGGACTATAATATTTGGCTCATTATCTCGTCACTCAAAAGGATGGCTTCGTTAAAACCTAAGATACTTTTTCCAGGAAGCGGAAGCATCAGGAGAGAGCCGCTGGGTGACCTGGTTCTCAAGATCAGTTACTTGGAGGAAATGGGAGAAAAGATCTTCGAACTGGAACAGAAGGGGTGGAGCCGCCGCAGAATCCGCCGGAAGCTTTTTGGTATTGAAATGCCGATCGCTTATTATACTCTTGGGCACTTTAGCGGAAAGAACTTAGTGAGATCGTATATTGAAGATCGTCCGGGAAGAGAAAATTATCTTCCCATACCATAAAAATGGAAACTATGCGGAGTGGCGGTTTGGTTCTGGAGCGAAGGTCTTACCGTCCGTAGGGGATTGCATCATACCGCCTGCCTTACTGGAATAATTGCGAAACGATATTAAGGTTTTATTTTGCCTGAATTAATGAATAATGATAATATAAAAAATTTGGAAATGGAATATTAGTAGCTGGAGTTATGTATTCAGTCATTGGTTTTTATAGTAAAATGTAGGCACACTTGTTGCGGAGTGCTTTAAAATAACTGAACCTGTTCGCCCGGACCGCTGAATAATTTGGCAAGAATCGGAGAGGCTGATAAATGGGAATCCTCGATCTTATAGGAAATACCCCCCTGGTTAGAATCAACTACCCGGAGGGAGTTAACGGGGTCCGAATATTGGGTAAGCTGGAAGGAAACAATCCAGGTGGTTCAATTAAGGACCGAATAGCATATTTCATGATTCAGAAGGCCGAAGAAATGGGTCTCCTCACCTGGGATAAAATCATCCTGGAACCCACATCCGGCAACACAGGAATAGGGCTCTCAATGGTTGCGGCAACCAAGGGCTACCGTTGTTTGCTTACCCTGCCGGAATGTGTGAGTCTTGAGAGGCGAAATACACTGAAGGCTTTCGGTGCAGAATTGGAGGTTACCCCGGGCTGTGAAGCCACCGATGGAGCTATTAGAAGGGCACACCAGATATTTGAGTCCAATCCGGACAAATATTTCATGCCTAACCAGTTTGAAAATCTTAATAATGTAAATGCCCATTATATGGGTACCGGTGCAGAGATAATCAATCAAACCGGTGGTGAGATAGATGTTTTCGTGGCAGGTATGGGGACTACGGGGACCCTTATGGGAGTATCAAGGCGTTTGAAGGAATATAATCCGGCCATTAAGGTTGTCGGCGTAGAACCGGTCGAGGGTCATACCATCCAAGGGCTAAAGAATATGAAAGAGGCGATAGTTCCCAAAATATACGATCCTAAACGAATCGACATGATTATCCAGGTGAACGACGACAAGGCCTACGACACGTGCCGGTGGCTTGCTCTCACCCAAGGAATTTTTGTAGGCATGAGTTCGGGGGCGGCAGTTTACGGAGCCATCCAGGCTGCCAAAGATATTACTTCCGGAACGGTGGTATGCATACTTCCGGATCGTGGCGATAGGTACTTGAGCACCACTCTGTTTAAATCAATTTGCGCTAAATGCCCGCCTTGAGAGCAAGGCTCAAAAGAATTCATAGCATTGGCCGTCCGGGATCCTCGAATGGTCGTAGAGAAAAACTCGGGAGCCATTGTGGTCAGGTAGAGCAAATTTTACGGTGTTTTTCTTGCCGTGATCAAGATAAGGAGAAGCATTGAGAAGCTGAAAAGCAATGAGCCTCCCTTGGGCATAAACAGGGCTGGCGTCGACGACATTGCCGTTTACAGTCCACACAGGTCTGGGAATAAAAAAGGAATAGACAGGATAATTTCCGATAACTTCAATGGTTGAAATTACGACACCACCTGAGGCACGGCAGATCTTTACACTGGTAATTTTCCACCGGCCCGATGTTTGGGTGGAGTCCGCAGCAAGAGAGGCAGAACAAACAAGTAGGGATACCGCGATTAATATTGCCAATGCGGCAAGATATGCGGATCTGGTCATGTGCCAATCCCTGGAGGCCGGCCATTCACCGAAAACAATCACCTGAGGTTTTTTTCGCAGAATTGACTGGCTTCTTGTAGTTCAACAATACAGCCCCCGTGTTTCCGTGGGCTAGAATCTTGTTTATCGTATATCCGAAATCCTTTGGAAATACAAGAGGAGAAATTATTCGCCGTTGACGGACAAATTGAAATCAACTAGAATGCCCGTGTTTTTTTATAACTTAGGAGGCTCACTATGGCAGTAAGAATAGCTATTAATGGTTTTGGTCGTATCGGACGTACAGTGATGCGAAATGCCCTTTCCAATCCCCATGTTGAAGTAGCGGCAATCAACGACAGAATGGACTCGAAGTTGATGGCCTTTTTGTTTAAACATGACTCGGTTCACGGCGTCTATCCGGGAGAAGTGGTCTGGGGCCAGGATTTCCTGAACGTTAATGGAAAGGATATACGCGCTCTGAGAATTACTGACGATTTGTTGAATCTCCCGTGGGCGGATTTGAAAGTGGACGTGGTGATGGAATGCACCGGTCTCTTTAGAGATCGGGAAAAGGCAGGCAAACATATCCAAGCAGGCGCCAAGAAAGTTGTAATATCGGCTCCGGGCAAGAAGGTGGACGGGACATTTGTATTGGGCGTCAACGAGGGTAATTACGACCCGTTAAATCATCACGTAATATCGAACGCGTCATGTACAACCAACTGTTTGGCACCGTTAGCTAAAGTACTCTTTGACGAGTTTGGTATTGAGAAGGGCCTTATGACCACTATCCATTCCTACACAATGGATCAGAGCTTACTCGACACGGTTCATAACGATTTTCGTCGAGCCAGGGCTGCCGGTATGAATATGATACCGACTACTACCGGTGCTGCCTCAGCAGTCGGTCTGGTAATACCCGAACTTGCAGGCAAACTTGACGGCTTGGCGATCCGAGTACCAACTCCAAATGTATCTCTGGTAGATCTTACTGCAACACTCAAGACCAGTGCCACGGTAGAAGAAGTCAACACCGCTATGAAAAATGCCGCGGAAGGTCGTATGAAAGGTATACTGTCTTATATGGATGAGCCTCTCGTCAGTATTGATTTTGTAAACAGCACATATTCTTCTATCTTTGACTCACTTTCAACTTTCTCAATCGGCGAGAACATGGTAAAGGTGCTCTCTTGGTATGACAATGAATCAGGTTATTCAGCCCGTATGGTGGATCTAGCCGTTTTTGTAGGAGAAAAACTTAGCTGAGTCGTAAGGCGCTACAGGTAGCCAAACATGTTCGTTTCGACTCTGTTGGGTCTTCGCTGAAAGGCGAAACAATGCCTCAAGCCGTGCAGACTAAATTTAGTGGAGGAGGCTAATGGCTGTAAAGAGCATTCGGGAAATCGATATAAAAGGCAAGAAAGTTTTTTTTCGGTTTGATTTTAATGTTCCACTGGACGAACAAGGAATAATCAAAGACGATACGAGGATACGAAGGGCACTCCCCACAATAGAATACGCAATGAGACAGGGAGCCAAATGTATTCTGGCTTCCCATTTGGGACGACCGAAAGGCGAGAAGATCCCTGAAATGAGTCTTCGTCCGGTTGCGTCAAGACTTTCAGAGCTTCTAGGAAAAGAAGTTCAATTTGTTGACGATTGTTTGGGCGAGAGCGTCAAGAAAGCTGTTGATAAGCTTCAGGACGGTGGAGTCCTGCTATTGGAGAACCTGCGCTTCCATGCTGGAGAGACGAAGAATGACCCGCAATTCGCGGCAGAGTTGGCCTCGCTTGCGGATGTCTATGTGAATGATGCCTTTGGAACGGCACATAGAGCCCATGCTTCAACGGTAGGTGTGCCAGATCTTTTAAAAGTGAAGGCCGCAGGCTTGTTGCTCAAGGAAGAACTGGAAAACCTTGACAGGGCATTGTCAAATCCCAGACGCCCCTTGGTGGCAGTGTTCGGGGGCGCAAAGGTGTCGGATAAGATTGCCATACTCAGGAATATAATTCAGAATATGAATTCGGTTCTTATCGGCGGAGGCATGGCAAATACATTTCTCATTGCCCAGGGGATAAATGTGGGCTCGTCCAAGATTGAGGAAGATATGTTGGCCGTCGCAGTTGAAATTCTTGAGACAGCAGGCCGGACGGGGTGCAAAATAGTTCTGCCCACGGATGTTGTTGTAGCTGCAGGCATTGACGATGTGACAGGATGCAAGATAGTTGATGTATCAGCCATTCCGGCAGACAAGATGGCTCTAGATATTGGTCCGAGGACGGTTGAACAGTTTCGTAGGGTAATATTGGACGCGGGGACCATCGTTTGGAATGGGCCTATGGGCGTGTTTGAGGTTGATGCTTTTAAACTTGGCACCATGGAGATTGCAAATGCCGTGGCTGATTCGGAGGGATTTTCCATTGTTGGCGGTGGTGATACTCTGAGTGCAGTTCGTCAGGCAGGAATAACTGACAAGATATCTTATATTTCCACAGGCGGCGGTGCATTTATGGAGTTCATGGAAGGAAAGGTTCTTCCGGGTGTAGCGGCTTTGGATGATTAAATCCTCATCCGATCCGAGTTTCTGCAGCACTGGGATTAGGTTTCAACTAAATGAGGAGTATGATATGAAGGGGCGAAAGCCGATTATTGCTGGTAACTGGAAAATGTACAAGACTGCGGCCGAGACGAGAGCTTTCGTGAGTGAATTTATCGGAATGCTATCGAATAGGACGCTGAAATGTGAGGTGGTCCTTGCGCCGCCTTTTACTTCAATTCACTCGGCTGTCACCGGCACAGCGGGAACGTCAATTGGTATTGCAGGGCAAAATCTTCATTGGGAAAATGACGGCGCTTTCACGGGAGAGGTTTCCGGACCGATGTTAAAGGAAGCCGGTTGCTCGCACGTAATCATAGGGCATTCTGAACGTAGACAGTTATTTGGGGATACGGACGAAACAATTAACCTGAAAATTGATGCAGCTCTACGGAATGATTTAATTCCGATTTTCTGTTTAGGCGAAACACTCCAAGAGCGAGAAGCCGGTATTACCTTTGAAGTAGTCACCAGACAATTAACTGCGGGGCTCGGGGCAATCAGCTTCAGTGATGCGGAATCGTTTATTATTGCATATGAACCGGTCTGGGCAATAGGAACGGGTAAGACAGCTTCTCCTGAACAGGCCCAGGAGATTCACGCTTTCCTTCGAAATGAGCTTAGACTTCTACGGGGGAGCGAATTTTCCGACTCCGTCAGAATCTTGTACGGTGGGAGCGTCAAGCCGGACAATGCCTGCAGCTTGATGAATTGCGAAGATATAGATGGCGGCTTGGTAGGAGGGGCTTCCCTAAAGGCGTCGGATTTTCTCGGAATAATTAAAGAGGGAACTGAAAAGGACTAAGGAGACTGTTGACATGCTTACCACTTTGGTGCTGATCATCCATGTTCTAGTATGCATTGCCTTGATATTAATTATTCTCCTGCAAACAGGTAAAGGAGCCGATATAGGAGCGACTTTCGGCGGAGGTTCAAGCCAAACGGTATTTGGGAGTGGGGGGGCTACGACTTTCTTGAGTAAAGTTACTATTGGTGCAGCAGTTGTATTCATGGTTACTTCAATTGTCCTCACATATTTTTCCGGCAAGGGGGTTTCCTCCATAGAACGCTCAATCGTGACAGAGCGGTCAGTCCCTGATTCTTCCGCTGCTGTTCCAGCTCAGCCTCCTTTACCTGATTCAACAGGAACCGCCCCAATTGGGCGTCCTTTAGAATCGTCCCCAGTGGGTGGTGGCGAAAAAGGCCCTACTTTACCAGCCAAGAGCGGAGGCGAAGTATCCACGGATTAGAATAGGCAAGAGGAATACGTCAAAATCATTAAAAGAATAGGCCGGATGTTTCACGTGAAACATCCGGCCTATTGTAATCAATAACCTCTACTACCCCAAATTACTTGAACAATCCTGCTGCGTTTTCATAAGACTTTCTCAAGTCCGTCACTGCCCTATCCAAACCGTCTTTTATCTCGGTCCATGCCTGGGCTGTGGCTGACTTGAGTTCCCCCAACTTGTTCTCCGCTGTCTTTTGTCTTTCTCTAAGATCTGCAATTTTGACCTGTAATGCGGCGAGGGATTCACTCTTGGCAGTCTCAGCGCGTTCTTTCAGCTCACCTATCCGTTTACCTAGATCAGTGAGTTCCGATTCTATCTTTTTCTGATACTCGCCTTTTTGCTGCTCAGTAAACTTCTTTGCCGTTTCGAGAGTACCTACGGCCTGCTTGCGGAGTTCATCACCCGACACCTTGTTTTCATCATCTGCGAAACATTTGCCTGCTGAACCCGTACACACTAGGGCCACGCAAAAAAACAGCCACAAAACATTCTTCATAATTGCCGCCTCCTTTTGGGTTGAAAAGAAAATATTGATACGAAAAGTTCATGAACCTTTTTGCCGATTGGAAGGCATTCCGCAAATAACAATCTACTTTGTTTCCCAATTCCGTATTTGCTGGATATAATCCTCGGGAAATTTCCAGAAGTCCGCTGCTTCCAGAATGATTCTCTTGTAGTCACGGGTTGGCCAAACATCCCGTCGGCCACCTTTGTTGGGCCGTGCAAAGTAAATCCAAGCGAACACGACTTTACCGTCATCCATCCGGAGAACGGGCACACGCTGTTCACCTCGTGAATAAAAATAAGGATGACCTTCCTTGCGATCGAAAGCTTTCAAGAGAGACTCGTCGAACTCTATCAGCAGTCCCCATACAAAAGCATTCTCCTTGTGCTCAAGGTTGGCGGCACCGCCGGCTCGCTTTTGGGAGTAGTAATTCCAAACAAAATCGTAGTCTTGCAAGGTCGCGGGAAGGGCATTTACAATGAGAGAGGAGTCGTATCCATTTGATTCAAGCCAGGAGCGCAGATCCGACCTGTTCATGTTAGAGCCGTATGCAAAGGTAAAGTCGTTGACCATAAAAGAAAACTCCTACCAAAAATTGTTGTCCAGTACCCTAGACCCTGACCGCCGAGACGCGACAGCAATCGCGTAGGGATGACATCTGTATTATACCGACACTCTTCTTAGGTCAACGGAGTTTAATCATTTTGAATTCATGTGTCACTGTTTTCGAAAGAAGGTGCATTAATCCAACTCGCCTTGTCATCGGTAGTCCGCCTTAGAAATTGTGAAAAAGAAGGCCGCACCTTTGTCTTCATCCGATTCAAGCCCTACTTTTCCTTCAAGGCTTTCCACTATCTTTCTTACAATGGAAAGCCCAAGTCCTGTACCCGACTGAAGGCCGAGGTCGGAATCTTGCAAAGCTAAATAGGAGAGAGTCGTTTGAGCGTATCGGATACTATATCTATTGTTCTAACTATTTCAGCCTCAGTAGTAAATTTACCAACGCTAAACCTCAAAGTACCTTTAGCCCATTCCAGGGGGACCGCCATCGCTTCCAACACGTGCGAAACAGTTATATGATCCGAATGGCAAGCAGCTCCAGCGGAAACGGCAACGTCCAGGCCAATTTCCTCAAGTATCCTGGTAGAGTCCACATTTTTGAAAGAAAGATTGAGCGTGTTGGGCAATCGCTTATCGGGGTGTCCGTTAAGCCTCACCTGTTGGATGCGAGCGCGTAATCCGTCATGAAGCAGGTCACGCATTTTTTTCAAATGCGAGGCATTCACGTCAAGATCCCTCTGAGCAATCTCACATGCTTTGCCGAGCCCGACGATTTCCAGAACATTTTCTGTGCCGGGCCTTCTTCCCTTTTCCTGGCCCGCACCGAACATCAATTGCCGGGGCTCTGTTCCAGCACGAACATAGAGGGCCCCAATTCCTTTAGGAGCATATAATTTGTGACCGGCAACCGACAAGAGATCAACACCCAGTACATCGACAATGGCAGGAATTTTGCCGACGGTTTGGGCAGCGTCCGTATGAAATGTTATGCCCCTGTTTCGTGCCAGAGGTGATATCTCTTCAATCGGTTGAATGGAGCCGACTTCATTATTGGCGTGCATTATTGTCAAGAGGATGGTTTGTGGTGTAATGGCATTTTCTATAAGGAAAGGGGATACGAGGCCATATTCGTCAACCGGTAGATACGTCACATCGAAACCGCGCTTTTCTAAATCTCTGCAAACCTCCAGGACTGAAGGGTGTTCGATCCGGCTTGTAATGATATGGTTGCCCTTGTCACGCTTTGCATGAGCGATTCCGAGAAGGGCATAGTTGTTAGATTCAGTTCCTCCACTGGTAAAAAAGATCTCCTGTGGGTCGCAATTCAGGAGAGACGCAACTCGGTGTCTTGAAAGCTCCACAGCCTTTTTCGGGGCGATTCCGAACCAATGGCTGCTGGAAGGATTCCCAAATTCTTCTTCGAGGAATGGCCGCATCGCGGCTATGACTTCAGGATCAAGGGGGCTGGTTCCGTTGTAGTCCAAATAAATGGGTGTTTTCATTGTACCCGGCGTCCAGCTAGGTTATTCCTTGAAATACGAAATCGTATCAGTCATTGATGAGACTCAAAAAACACTAATGACCTGATTCTCTACGAGACATGGCGACAATCCGTTCATGGCTCGCGAAGGTTTCAAAAGGAACTGATTTCCAGATTAATCCTCAGCATCTCGATCGAAGCCAGTATTCTTTTTGCGTTCCTATTTACCGCTGGAAAATCATCGGAAGTGTCGTAGAGACTTTGAGCAATTCTTCGTAGATCTTCCACTTCAGAGGCCATCTGTTTAAGGGAATCCAATTGGTTCATGCTCTAATTATCACTCTTTTTCCTTAAATCTTTGAACCTCTTTGCCTTGACTTCATACCGAGGTAGCACACCATAGCTATGTAATTGCAAATCATACCCCAAGTTGGTTTTCAACCGGAGTTCAGTCTTGAGATGGGCTTCTAACTGTTCTGGGGCAACAGGAGAGTCTTCGGCCAATTCCACTTTAAGGGTAATATGATCAACGTCTCCCTTCTTTTCCACTACTACCTCGTATTCGTCGCCCAGACCGGGGATAGATCGAACAACGTCTTCTATAGCCGCTGGGGCTAGGAGTACTCCTTTGACTTTAGTGATATCGTCGGATCGACCAACGACTCCTCCTGGATAGAGGCGATATGTGCGACCGCAGTCACACCTTTCTTCGCTCAATTGAACAATATCCTTGGAATCGAAACGGATGCACGGCTGAGCAATTCTATCGAGGGCTGTGATAACCAATTTGCCGCATTGACCAGGTTCGGTGACGGGTTGTCCAGAGTCAAGATCCTCAATTTCGGCAAGGAACATGGCCTCGTTAACATGAAGCGCTCCAGGCTGGGCCTCGCACTCAAATCCCCAGGCCCCTATTTCCGTTGCCCCTGCATGGTCGAACACCTTGGCTCCCCAAGCTTGTTCCATTCGTTTCTTTGTAGCAGGGATTAACGCACCCGGTTCGCCTGCACAAGTGATTCTCTTAATATCCAAGTCGATGGACGGATCGAGATTCAGTTTCCTGACAGCGACGTCAGCCATGCCGAGCACATAAGTAGGCGTCGCCATCATGGCGCTTGCCCTGATCTCCTTCATCTTCAATATCCTGGATTGAGTGTCCAGAACTCCACCTGGAACAACCTCGCATCCAATTTTCTCGCAGGCATAGTGCCCCGCCCAAAAAGCCACAAAAACATTGTATCCGAACGGAAGAAATACCCTATCGCGAGGGCGATAACCCTGAGCCCAAAGCAACGTGGCCCAGCATTCAGACCACCACTCCCAGTCCTGCCAGGTGTCGGGCTGATAAACCGGTTTGCCCGTAGTGCCGCTGGTCTGCCTGAACTCGGTTACCTCATCCAGGGGAACGCACAGGGCGTCACCGTAGGGAAACGGTTCCTTGGATTGAACCGAGAGCATCATGGCTTTCTCTACCTTGGGGACGAGTTGAACATCCTCCAAGCTTACGATATCCTCTGGATGGATGCCTGCCGTTTCATAGAGAGATCGGTGAAATCGTGAATTGTCATAAGCCCATTGAAAGATGCGCCTGAATTTCGTCAGTTGAAGCTTTTTAAGACTATCCCTTGGGAGTGTTTCCAAATAGGGATTCCAGCAAATGATACGATTATCCAATGATATCTTCATTTTAGCGACAAGCACCTAGAAGTAAAGAGCAAAAACAATCCATAAAATTTATCCAAGCCCAGTATGGGCGAGTCATGGTCAAGCTGCACATCAAATCAATACATCAAGTTGGGAAGCCACACTACGGTCGCGGGAAACATCACCAGTGCCAAAGTCCCTATGATGAGTGCTACCAAAAACGGCATGCAGCCGATGAAAATGTCCTCAAGCGGGATTGACTTGTCGATCCCGTTGACAACGTAAACGTTTATACCCACTGGTGGGGTAATCACGCCCATCTGGGTCACGAGCACTATGATGACCCCGAACCAGATCGGATCATAACCGAGATTGCTCACGACAGGATAAAAAATAGGAATAGTCAGCATAATCAAGGCCAGGGCATCGATAAAACACCCGCCGATCAGGTAGACAAATACGATCAAGAAAATTATCCCCCAGGGAGGTAAATTCAGATCAGCCACCCAGGAAGCTAGCTGGAATGGAATCCGCGTCACAGCAAGAAAATGGCCGAATATGACTGCGCCGGCAACTAGTAATAGAATCATGCAGGAGGTTCTAAGGGTTTCGTAGCAGGATTTGACGAAGCCAGCCCATGTCAATGTTCGACGCACCAGGGCAGTGGCTAAAACCGCAAAGGCCCCGACTGCGCCGGCTTCGCCAGGAGTGAACCACCCGGAGAACAACCCTCCCATGACGATAATAAAGATAACTAAAGTGTCCCCAAGTTTACCTAAAGACCGAAACTTATCACGCCAAGAAAATTTTTCACCTGCCGGGCCTTCTTTCGGGCTGTATGCCGTATAAATTGATATGGCCCCGATGAACAATGCGGTGATAAAGAGAGCCGGAAGTATGCCTGCAACGAACAATTTCCCGATAGACTGCTCCGTAAGAATGCCATAGACGATCATCACGACGCTCGGAGGCATCAGAATCCCAATACCCCCACCAGACGCCACGCATCCCGAGGCTAGACGATTACCGTACCCGTACCTTTTCATTTCAGGAAGACCCACCACTGCGAATGTGGCTGCTGTGCCAGGACTGGAGCCTGAAACCGTTCCGAACGCGCAACAAGCGGCTACAGTAGCCATGGCAAGCCCACCTCTGATGCTCCCCAGAAAGGCGTATGCACAGTCATAAAGGGCTCTTCCTATGCCGGCATTGAAGGCCAGTTGCCCCATGAGGACGAACATCGGAATTACCGTAAGGCCATAGGAAGAAAAGATATCGTAAATGTCCCTGGAAAGCAGCTTCATGCCTGCCTGGAGAGAAACTATGTAGCTGAACCCCAAAAAGCCTACCAATGTCATCACATACGCTACAGGCATTCTGGTGAAGAAAATGGCCACCAGAAGTACGATTCCGAGTACTCCTATCATCGAGGGAGTCATTCTTTCACCGCCTTTCCAATGAAACGTACCACGTCGGACAGGATAACAGCGCTTAGCAGGCCAAAGCACACAGCGACCAGGTAAATGAAAGGATCTTTGGGAATCTGGACTGTCATAGAGACCTCACCTTTTGAAGCCAGTTCTCTTGCATAGAGAAACATTTGCCATGTAACAAGGCTAAAAAGTATTAGACTGACCAGAGATGTTATTGAGTCAATTATGGCTTGGTTCCGTGGTTTCATCTTCAGGACCAAAAGGTCCACCCCCACGTGTCCACCCTCCATATGCGTATAGGGTAAGGCACTGGCCAGGACGATGACTGCCAGGAAGCCCACCATATCCAACGCCCAAATTACGGGGTGCCCAAAGCCTCTTAAAATGACGTCTACACAGGTGACCATCATCATGGCTGTCAAGGCGAAAGCCCCGACCAGTCGCATCACTTTTATCAACCAATTCAGACACTTTTGATAAATATCCATATTAGTTTCCTAAACAGACCGCCAAGCCGGGACGGTCACACGTGTGTCAAGCGCACCCATTTACAAGAGCCGTCCCAATATCTGGACAGTGAGAGAGATTACTTGTTACGCGCCTTATTCAGTGACTTTTGGGCCTCATCAAGAGCCTCCTGGCCAGGAAGGTTCTTCTTGTTCATCTCTTCCGCAAACTCCTTGAGGACCGGCTGGACCGCTGCAGACCATTTCTCGCCTTCTTGGTCCGGCAACTGAATAATTTCCTTCTTTTTTTCCTTTAGAAAATCGATACCTTCCTTGTCGCTTTCATCCCATGCCTGGGCACTTTTGCCTATCCATTCCTCATTAATTTTCTTTATTGTTTGCTTCACATCATCGGGTAGTGCCTTCCATTTGTCCTTGTTCATCACAACGAAGAACGTTGTGGTATAGGCAGCAGGGAAGTTCAAGGTGCAGAAATCAATAACTTCCCCGAGTTTCCATCCCTTGTTCGATTCCAGTGGATAGACTGCTCCGTCAACAACGCCTTTCTGGAGTGACTGGTATGTTTCGGGCATTGGCTGGGCCACAGGCGTCCCTCCCAGTGCCTTCACCACTTTCGAGCTTGTGCCATGGCTGCGGATTTTCAAGCCTTTCATGTCCTCCAGCTTACGGACAGCTTTGTCCTTAGTGTGTACCAGTCCTGGGCCGTGGGCGTGCAGGTACATGACCTCGGTATCCGTCAGTACTTTGTCCTTGAATTTGTCGTAGACAGCGTTGGCTACAGCAGTGGCCTCTACTCCGTTCTTGTAACCCAATGGCAGGTCCACAACCTCCATGAGTGGAAATCTGCCACGAGTGTATCCAAGTACTGAAAAGCCCACGTCTGAAATTCCATTCACCACACCGTCATAAATCACGTCGGCTTTTGTGAGAGTCTGGCCCGGGTAATACTCAACCTTAACTTTGCCATCGGTGCGCTGTTCCACTTCCTTTGCCCAAGCTTCCGCGAGCTTGCTTTGGACATGAGCCGAAGGGAAAAAGCTGCTGTAAGTAAGCTTGATGGGTTCCGCTTTAGCGGGCGCAACCCAGCCGAGCACAAGAAAAACCATACTGATAAAGACCAAGACGAAGCCGACATTTCGTGCTTTCATTTCTCATTTCTCCTTCTTGCTGTGGATCTCAAAGGTATTAAGGATATAGAGTGAGGCATTTCGCTCTGAATTTGGGAAATGCACACGCGTCATAAACATTACCTTAACTGATGAACAGGACTTTAGTCAAACTCAATGGCAACAGCCTTCCAAAGTTTTTTCTCAATCCCTAGCCCAGGGTCGGAGAAATACCATGTTAACCCATTTATACGATGCGCCAAGAAGTAAACACCCCGGCGTTCCAATCGGAGAATCAGACAGTCACAGGATCGTGAGTTTGCGCTTTCCATGATGCTGATATGATGATAATCTCATCCCTTCATTCTCAACGGTTTGACACCACAAGAATTGGTAACTGCGAAGGATAATGGCTTCAGACGAGACAATAATTCCACAAACTCCGTCAGAAAAGGGCATACAGAGCCGGTTCATGGCACTATTGTCAGCTCAGGGAGTTGACGGTATATTCAACACGCTGTTTTTTCTCTACCTGGCCTGGCTGGACTCTTCTGTCTATGGGGCCGTGATGTACGCCCTTGCCGCGGGAAGCGTGGTCATGAAAGTGATACAGTTCGGGCTCTACTATCCATTGATTTCGGATCTCACCGCTGCTGACCAGTCAAAGGCGCCGGAGATTCTGAACAGAGTTAACATTATTAAGCTCGGACTATTCGGTCCATGCATGTTCTTAGTCCTGTGTATCGGTTTTTATCGCGGCTTTTCTCACCAGACTACCATTGCTCTCGTGCTGATTTGCCTTGGATTTGCCTTTGAAGCTCTGGCGGAAACTTTTTTTGCAGACTTTCGCGTGAGAGGCAAACAGGCCCAAGAGGCCCGCATCAAGATGGCCAGCTCTGTTATTTCCTATGGGTATGGATTCGTGACAGCGGTAATGGGCTTCGATCTCGTTGTCATAAGCCTGTTTAAAATTATCTCAGGCGCCGTAAGACTAGCCTTTAGTTTTGCAATCCACTTACGTGCTTACTCCTCCAAGTTGTTCATTCACTCCGACTGGCCTTCGGTTTTCCAAGTATTCAAATCTGCGGGCGTGTTTGCGCTCATAGAGATCCTGGGAATTATTTACAACAGGACCAACATATTTTTTCTGGAAAGCTACACTGGTGTGAATGGAGTGGCTTATTACAGCGCCACTTACAATATTGTTGATGAGATTTCTGTGTTGGGCTCAGAACAGTTTCTGGGGTGGGTGATATTTCCACTCCTTGCATCATTTTGGTGGAATGATCGAGACAAAGCGGCGCGACTTGTTAAAAGTACAGGCGTCTGGCTTATGGCATTTGCGTTTCCCATAATGTTTTTCATGTATGCGCAAAGCGAACTCATCATAGGCCTGGTTTATCCGCCTGAATATAAGGATGCTGTTTGGATGCAGCAGTACCTGGTCTGGACAATCATTTTGTCGTTCGAAAACAATCTTTTTGCTTACTTAATGATGGTTGCGGGTGGGGTGAAAGTTCTTCTGGCCTTTTCACTGGTTACAACCATTGCCAACCTCATTCTCAACTCTGTCCTTGTTGAATCATTCGGTCTGGCTGGTGGATGCCTTGTCATAATTTTGACGAAGCTGGTGATGATGATTCAGACTTTTGTTTATTGCCGTTTCCGCTTCAGCTTTATAAGGGAAAAAGATTTCATTTTTCCAATAGTTCTGGCAGGATTTTCGTTTGCGGTCTATCAGTTTCTTAAGCCCTATACGACTATCCATCCTGCGGTATTGATCACTTTGGGCTTTTATTTTCTTATTCTCTGGCAATTCGGGACCAAGTTTCTTGGGCCTCGGCCCAGGAAAATTGGATAGCCCGCATAAGTTGGACGGGTCACGCGAGCAATGTGAACTTCTCAACCATGTGATCGGGTTGATAGGATTCCTTAGCTTTTCTGAGTCCTTCCACGCCCAGATCCTGTTCACGGTTAACATATTTGATATCCGACCATGCTTCTCGGCAAAAAAAATGATTAATTGCTGCATATAGACCGGTAATCGAAGAGTCGGCTTTTTCAATGTGAATTACTGCTGTATCCTTATTGAGGAGTTCCCCAAGGGAGAAAGCAGCTACCTTGGAATCTATGAGTATGGCTCCACCTCGAAAATTAAGAAAATCGTAGTGCTTCAAAGCCTCATAAACAGCGATGTCTTCATCGGCAAGATTTTGATCTTCAGCACAATTCCTTAATACACACCAATTCTCTTGAAGTTCCAGGAAGCTTTCCACCAAGTCAGGACTCAGATCCCTATATTCAAAATCGTATTTTTTTATAAATTGGTTTAGTAGGTTCTTTTTCTTATGGTATTTGTTGCCAGGTAAGTCGATGAGGTTTTGGGCTAAATAAACGTAGTCACTATTGTCCCTGTCCTCTATGACTTGGTAGAGTTCAGTATCGACATGTTGCTCGACAAAATTTCGGCTGACCCGTGAGATCCTCGATTCAGCCGAAAAGGACTTGAGGCTCCGAACAAGGAAATCAACCGCGGCAGGCTTATTTCCTGTGCCTACTGGAGGCAATGCAGAGAATCGGTTTCCATCATGGCGAAAAATTATCAGCAGGCAATCACTTCGGACACACCATAATGGTTGGTACCGGTGTCGCCACATGAATAAATTAGTAAAGGTAAGCTCAGAGGTTTCCGGGGGGTCCTGATCAAAAAACTCATCGAAAATCAGCTTGTCAGATAACTCTATAGGTCTAAAATCATCCATTCTGTTCACGTTTTTTGTCCCTTGCAGTCAGCAGGAGATAATTGTAAACTAATATTGCGTAGTATCAAGATTCATGCTTCGATATACCACGAACCAGTAAACTTACGAAAGGGGTTCCCTCTTGGAAGACATTGAAATCAAAGAAATAATTATAAAGAAACAGAGCGATAACAAGATGTCCTGCAAGACTGCATTAGAAATAGCTGACAATGCAGGTGTTTCAAGACGAAAGATTGGTGATCTAATAAACGAATTGAAAATCAAGATACATTCGTGTCAGCTCGGATGTTTCAAATGATACTGATGTGGGCAACCAAAATTCATTGGAATTGCTTGATTTCATGAGCATCCGGATTTTGGCGCTTCCCTACTTCATTGTTATCTCTTCAATTTTCTTTGATTTGTGTAGATAAAGGATAATCCCTTTGCTGGTAACTTGAGTCACCGTAGCCCCACTTATCTGCATTCCAGGAGTTATAAAGTATCCCCTACCGTCAGGATCTTCTACCATTCCCTTAAATTGACCATCATCGACCTGTATCAATCCGCGAAGAGTCAACTGTGATCGATCGAACCGGCAAAGAGGCATGGAGGGGGGGCACTCAGAGGGGCGCTCCTCAGTTGGCGGCCTGAAAGGGTCCCTGGGATATACTTCTCGTTGACTATACTCCACTGGTTTGCCAGGTTGCCTGTCATGTGCAGGAATTTCATTCGGTTCAAGTCTATTTCTATTGCCACCGTGTTCTGCATCCGCCGATGGTCTTGTTTCCACCTGGGTCGCCTCGCGAGTTTCTGGAAGAGCCTTACTTATTATCGTGCGCTTTTTCGAAGAAATCATCGAGAAAGGTAATATTGGATGAGACGCCATGAAAGTAGGCGTACGTGTTCCTAGAATAAAATCTATGGCTAAGTTTGCCTCCTTGCAACCGGTCAGCAATGCTAGTATTGCAACGGCAAAAAAGGAAAAACGAATTTTTGCGAATACGCGGGCATTTTTTATGGGTTTCATGGCGAAACACTTGCCCTTTGCGGTTAATATCAGCGACTTTCACCGACCTGAATGCCCTGCTTGCCAGCCGCTTTGTTCTTAATTTCATCAACAGAAAGGCGCCGGTAGGTCATTCCCCGGATGTTCGCGTCGAGAACCATGGCTTGGGTCCTTTTAGAAGCATCGCTTTCTCTGGGACGCACTATTACCTGAGGCACATTAATCACCCCGGGAAGATCATTCAATTTTCCCATAAAGGCCCCTAGCTTCCTATAGTCGCCTCTGAGAATAAGCTGAAAAGGAATCTCAAAATAGGGGAGTTCCTCGTTATCTTTTTCCTTTGCAGGCTCTAATTTTAAAATCTCGATCCCACTTTCTGATGCAATTCGATCAATCTGTTTAGATAGAATTTCAAGGTGCTGCTTCTCAGGGAGCGAATCAATTAAGGTCTTAACTTCCCCTTTGTAGGTTTCTATACTACGTTTAAGATTCATTCCTTTATTACGTATTGTCTCCTGTTCAGCAATTTGTGACTTGATTGAAACAATCTGAAACTCAATTGGGGAAGCGCTCATGCCAGAAACGACTAGCAGATAAAAAGCCCCTAACAAGAGGACGCACCCAGCGGCAATTAGTAAATTCTTTTGAAGAACGCTAATTCTTAAAGCAAGGTCCTCAAAAAACATATCCCTGTCCTCACCGCAGACGGCCGACTATCTTGAAATTTATTGTTCCCTTAGCCGTTTCAGCGCCTCCAGTAGCCGCCTCAAACCCTTTGAAGTCAACATCGGCAAAAAAAGTTTGTTGGGACGTCTCTCCTGGGTCCTGGTGGAGAGATTTTTGAGTGAAATCTATTCTGATCGTTTGGAGCCTCTCGACGAAACTTGTTACCGAACTGTTGTCCAGACTTTTCCCAACTAGTGTGAAATTTCTGTTTGGGGTTTTTTCTAGAGACTCAAGCCAAACGTCTTCTGGAATGGTCAGGGATATTGCTTCCATAATACGAGCAAAAGAGTCGCGATTCTGAACAAGCTTTCGTATTTCGTCCAACTGTTTTTTGAGTTGTCCCTCCTCTTTTGTTAGACTTGTAATCTCTTTATTCCTCTCAGTTAGCTGCTCCAGCCTTTTCTGCAGAGCAGAGTGATCTTGCCCCAAGGCTGATAATTCGGCACTCAGTGTAAGGTACCAAAAAACCATGATACCTACAGTGGCAGACAGAGCAATGCACGACAAGACGATGAATCTTTTTAGATCGCGTTTCCTGAGAATATCCCTGATGGGGAGCAGATTGATCCTTACCATTCAAACCTGCTTATCCCTTTCATTCCTTAAGGCTAAACCTACGGCGACTGCCATGGTCGCCCCGATACGGCCAAGATAATCAGAATCAAAAACTTTTGGGTCAACGTTGAAAACCCTAAATGGATCAACAACTTCCACTGGAATGTTGAATTCTTTTTGAATAGCAGAAGGCAGGCCAAAGGTTGCTGTTCCGCCACCAGATAATAATATCCTTCCTATCGCCTGAGTGGATACGTTTGCAGAAAAGAAATCAAGTGTTCTTCTCAACTCCGAGACATAGAGGTCTACATAGCGTTCGAAGATTGTTTCAAGGTTTCCTGGGTTCATGTTGCCAAGTTGAGCACCGCGCTTCATGTTTTCAGCTCTGACAAAGTCAACATTGAAAAATCGCATTATTTCTCTAGTGATGTTATCGCCACCCAGCGGTAAATCTCTAGTGAACTGAGAAGTTCCAAACTTAAGTATAGATACGTTGATATTTGTCGCACCCAAGTTAACGAGGGCAACGATGTCTTCTTCAACGTCCGGATAACAGTATTCGTACATCACCTCCAGCGCGAAAGGATCAACATCAACTACGGTAGGGACAAGATTCAGCGAAGTGATTAGGTCCACGTACTCAGCCATGAAGTCTTTTTTCACTGCAGCGAGAATCACTTCCATAAAGCCGGGCCTCTCGGGAGTCTCCCCGAGAATAAAGAAATCAAGATTCACATCGTCCATGTCGAACGGTATATACGGTTCGGCTTCAATCTGAATCAGTTTTTCCAAATCACGGTCATTCATGGATGCCACGGTTACTTGCTTGATGATGACCGCCTTTCCCCCAACCGATGTGCTTACCTGTTTGATGCGACTCCTCGAATTAGCGTATAAAGCTCTGATAGCATTGCTCACCGCGTCTGGTTTCTTGATGGATTTCTCAACTATAGCTCCATCCGGCAAAGGAGCCAAACCAACAAAACCTAAGTCCAAGCGATTTCTCGACCGACCGATCTGCGCTAATTTTACCGTATTAGTTCCGATATCTAGCCCGATGACTGGTGAGTCTGCCATAATGGATCCCGGTCTCTCGACCTATTGCTGATTCACGTGGCTATATTACAGAAAAAACAGAATGTTATCAATAAAAATCTTGAATTAGGGCAAGCTCTGGGGCTTTTCCAAGTTCAATCCCGCATCTTTAACTCTCATGGGTGTAGTAAACCCCGGTTCGAATATGTATACTGTCTCGTCCGGCCTAGCCATGCCAAGTTTGCGTTTGGCAACTTTCTCTATGGTCTTGGGGTTCTCGCGAAGAAGGGTTACTTCTCGTTCGAGTGATTTGATTTCTAGATGAAGACGTTCGTTTTCCTTTTGTAGGAGGCTCCTCTTTTCCTCCTGTTTATGCTTCTGAGTAAGACCATTACCACCTATGAGTAGGCCCAACGAAGCAACTGCACCAATAATTATGGCTATTTTCAATAGCCGGAGTGCCTGTCCAAGGATAAGCTTTAGGGCCTGCTTTCCAATTCCTAGCTGAAACACGATATTCCTCAGGGAGACATTCCATTCAATAATTACATTCTATATCCCAGACGCGTTTTATTCTCAACTCATTTCGAGATAATAAGTATTATGATTTAAAACTATTGATTAAAAAATTTCTAAATTCAGAGATTTTCACGTTTCCGTCTAGAGCTACACCTTCCCTTTGCATTTCCCCCATGAGACCTGCCAAGCCTGGCGTCATTGATGACCATAGGTTTCCAAAGGGACTGGAAAAAAAATCTTCAGGGCAACCGTCGAAATGGATAGACCCCTCGGAAAGGAACAAAACTCTGTCAGTTTGCAAGGCCTCATCAAGATTTTGGGTAATTTCTATAATAGTTGCCCCCGGGTCATGTCGTAACATTCCTAAAAGTGAACGGATAGCTTCTCTGGCCAGTCTGTCCAGCATGGCCAGAGCCTCGTCAAGAATGAAGATCCTCGCTCCTGTGGCCAAAACTCCCGCCAACGCCAACCTCTGCTGTTCTCCCCCGGAAAGAGTGTGGACCAGGCGCTTTTCCATGCCGGTCAACCCAGTCCAACTGAGAGCACGAGCGAGCCTGGTCTTGATTTCAGGCACGGAGAAGCAGAAATTCTCGAGGCCAAATATAATATCTTCTTCGACAGAAATTCCCACTAATGAATCGTAAGGGTCTCCCCCAATATAGCCGATATCGGCGCAACCAACTGATCCGGCCGGATCAAAGTTTATGAAACCCGAATCGGCAGTCAGGAATCCCTTGATCAGTTTTGCAAAGGTAGTCTTTCCTGAACCATCCGGGCCGATCAAGGCAACCCAGGAAAGGTTGTCGATTGAGAGGTCCAATTTCGTGAATACGGGAGGTAAGTGAGGAAGGTAACGGAAGGACAAGTTATTGACGACAATCATTTTGGTTGGGACGGCAAATGCTACCTTCTATTTTCTCGAGGTATTTCTGAGACTATGGTGTGGAGAACGATTCGACCTGTGTTCATCAACCAATGGTCTTGCCTGAGAATCAAAGGTCAATGCTTAGACCTTGTCCTTGGTCTTGAATCCACTGAGAAGTTTGTCTTTCAGGCCCTTGATTTTACCGACAGTCTTACCTTTGGATTCTTCAGTTTTTCTCTCCACGAGTTCCAAAAGGGACACTGGAGCGCCATCACCTTCTCGGAACCCTTTCTTGATTACGCGTGAGTATCCTCCTTCGCGATTGGCGTAGCGCGGGGCGATATCATCAAATAGCTTCTTCGTGACTGTCTCTGAGCGCACAACCTTCAAAGCCTGACGCCGAGCATGGAGATCCCCTCTTTTTCCCAGGGTGATCATTTTGTCTACGAGACTCCTCACGGCCTTAGCTCGCGTATCTGTCGTAATTATTGCTTCATGGTCCAAAACGGAGGTGACCATGTTTCTGAGCATGGCTTCCCGTCGTGAAGTGTTCATCCCTAGTTTAAATCGTGCTTTTCTATGACGCATTAAAGTCTCCTTGAATCAATCACTGGGGAAGTTTTCTCGTTCTTGACGCATCCTTTCCAGCTCAGCCCTTGAAGGAAAACTAGGAATTACGAGTCCAAGATGTAGATCCATGTCTGCCAAAATTTCCTTGATCTCATTGAGAGATTTACGGCCAAAATTTTTTGTCTTGAGCATTTCAGATTCCGTACGCTGAACAAGCTCCCCAATAAATCGTATGTCGGCATTCTTTAAACAGTTCGCCGAACGAACGCTTAATTCAAGTTCGCCAACACTACGGAACAAGTTTTCATTGATTTCCGATTCACGCTGAGGTTTTTCTTCATAAACCGGTTTATCTTGATCATCGAAGTTCTGAAAAACCAGAAATTGTTCTCTGAGGATTTTTGCTGCGTGAGACAAGGCATCTTGAGGGTAGACCGTCCCGTTTGTCCATATTTCTATGGTGAGTTTGTCGAAATCGGTCCTTCGCCCGACCCTGGCATTGGTTATCTTGTAGCTGACTTTGCGGACAGGCGAGAAAACTGAGTCCAGAGCGAGCGTTCCGATCGGATCGTCTTCTTGCTTGTTGAATTCCGCTGGTACGTAACCCTTTCCCCAAGCAACCGTCATGGTCATAGAGAGGCTGCCCTCTTTTGAAAGAGTGGCCAAGAGTTGTTCAGGATTTATTATGTCAACCGTATCGTCAGCAATAATATCACTAGCCCGAGACTCTCCTTCACCGACTACTTCTAGTTTAAGTGTCTTTGGATAATTGGTACGGAGTCTTAGATTAACCTTCTTAAGGTTCAGAATCAAATCAGTAACATCTTCCTTGACCCCGGGTATGGTAGAAAATTCGTGAAGAACCCCTTCGATCCTCACCTTGGTAATAGCAGCGCCCTGAAGTGACGATAAAAGTACTCGCCGTAAGGCATTGCCCAAAGTAATACCGTAGCCTCTCTCCAAAGGCGCACAAACAAATTTACCGTAAAAAGGCGTATGCATAGCCTCGTCCACCTCCATACGGTTGGGCCGCTGGAGTTCCAACCAATTTCGTGTCATCAGGGTTTGCCCCGTGTCGCTCATGGCTTCCCTCATTGCTTTTCACGCATTTTGCTTAGCACAATCCCGAAACCACTGTCGAGGACCGTGTTAAAAACCGTGTTGTCGGACTCCCAGCCAAGCTAAATGGATCGTTGGGGTGAGAGTCTCTCAAGTCCAGAGTTGCCCAAGTTTCAACTCATATAAGAGTTCAGTTCCTACTTGGAATAAAACTCAACGATAAGCTGCTCTCTTATTGTAGGAGGCAGCAGATCTCGAGTCGGCAACGACTTAATTATTCCTCTAAAATTAGAGACGTCTACATCCAACCACTCTGGGATTCCCCTTCGGCTAACCGTTTTAATGGAGTCGTCGATGGCAGCTATTTGACGGCTCTTTTCCGGAACTTCGATAACCATGCCCGGTTTGGTCCTGAATGACGGCACATCCACCCTGCGGCCATTCACACTAAAGTGGCCGTGGTTTACAAGTTGCCTCGCTTCAGATCTGGAGGCAGCAAAACCCATTTGGTAAACCATGTTGTCAAGGCGAGATTCAAGAAGCAGGAGAAGATTCTCACCGGTGACTCCCTTCCTCTTCTCTGCAAGATGCACATAGTTCCGAAACTGTTTTTCCAGAACGCCATAGATGCGTCTTACCTTCTGTTTCTCACGAAGTTGGACTCCATAGTCAGTGTGTTTCGATCGTCTCTGGCCGTGCTGGCCTGGAGGGTAGTTCCTTCTTTCTGCTGAACATTTGTCAGTGTAACATCTATCCCCCTTGAGAAACAGCTTACTTGTTTCTCGGCGGCAAAACCTGCAAACCGATTCTCTATAACGTGCCAAGCCTATCTCCTTTGGTTTGACGAGAAAAAATATCCTGAAGGGGCCTAAACCCGCCGCCTCTTTGGGGGTCTACAACCGTTATGTGGTATGGGGGTGACGTCCTTAATCAAAGTTATCTGGAATCCCGCGGCTTGAAGAGACCTCAGAGCAGCCTCACGACCTGCACCGGGACCTTTAATAAGGACCTCCACGCTTCTCATCCCCTGATCTATGGCTTTACGAGCCGCATCTTCTGCGGCGAGCTGAGCCGCAAACGGTGTGGACTTCCTGGATCCTTTGAATCCCTGGGTTCCCGCAGAAGACCACGCCACAACATTTCCCTCAATATCGGTAATAGTAACGATCGTGTTGTTAAAAGTGGACTGAATGTGGGCCACTCCACGCGGTATGATACGTCTTTCTTTCTTCTTGCGAACAACTCGCCTTCTCGGCATTCTATTCTCCCTGTAAAGCTCCTACGACAACACGCAACTTCCTGGGCTGATCAATTTATTCTGGATAGAGAGTCCCGACTAACCCGACGCTTACGCTGAATCTACATCAACTTGACTCAGGTATAAGGCGCCAAGACTTTCAACCACGAAGGTTCTTACTACCTACTTGCGTTTGCCGATCTGCATTTTTCTAGGGCCCTTGCGCGTGCGCGCATTTGTGTGTGTACGTTGGCCGCGGACTGGAAGCCCTCGGCGATGCCTGAGGCCGCGATAGCATCCAAGATCCATAAGTCTCTTGATGTTCATGCTTACGTCGCGGCGCATATCACCTTCGACTTTGTGTGAGCGATCAAGTACTTCACGGATCTTTGCTACATCGACCTCGGTCAACTGATCCGAGTTCATGTTAGGATCCAGACCGATTTCGGTCATTATCTGCTTGGCTGTCGTTCTTCCTATCCCATAGATATAGGTCAGCGCAACTTCCATGCGCTTGTTCTTGGGTAGGTCAATCCCTGCAATACGCGCCACGATTTTCCTCCTGGCGATAAAACGGCAAGCTGCTTCACTCAGCCTTGACGCTGTTTATGTTTAGGGTTCTCGCAGATAACCCTTACAATTCCTTTTCGCTTGATGATTTTGCACTTGTCGCAAATCTTCCTCACAGATGCCCTAACTTTCATGGGCGCCTCCTCTTACCGACGAGGGACGGATTCCTATTTCAAGACCTTTTCTATTGCTGCAAAAATCTCTTCAATAGGACCAACTCCGGTGACACGCCGGAGCGAACCCTTGGTTTCGTAATAATCAATCAGGGGAGCTGTCTGTTTGTTGTACACTGCAAGCCTCTCTCGTATGACGACTTCGTTGTCGTCATCCCTTTGATAAAGGTTGCTGCCGCAAACATCACAAATCCCCTCTTGTTTTGATTGATTAAACATCACGTGAAACATGGCTCCACAGGCGGAATTCTTACAGGTACGCCTTCCCGAGAGCCTTGCTACCAGTTCCTTGTCGGGAACATCTACCAGAATAGCATGATCAATAAATTTCCCTTGAGTCTCCAGTATCTTGCCGAGGGACTGAGCCTGAGGAAGAGTTCTGGGAAAACCGTCCAGCATATAGCCTTTGGCCAGGTCAGGTTTCGTAAGTCTTTCTCCAACAACACCGTTTACGACTTCGTCTGGAACCAGTTCACCCTTGTCCATGTAAGTCTTAGCCTTTAAGCCCATTGGTGTACCCTCTTTGAGAGCAGCCCGAAAAATATCTCCTGTAGAAATCTGAGGGATACCGAGTTTATCGATGAGCTTCTTGGCCTGAGTGCCTTTGCCCGATCCAGGTCCACCCAACAAAACGATTATCATGGTACCTTCCATTCCTTAAAGATGACTTACTAACGTCTACCCTTGATTCGGCCCGTACGGATAAAGCCCTCATAATGACGTTGTATCATGTGGGTCTCGATCTGCGTCAGTGTGTCCAGAGCAACTCCCACGACGATAAGAAGCGAGGTCCCACCAAAATAAAAAGGCGCATTGAAACGTGAGATGAGAATAGAAGGGAGAACGCATACTGCAGACACGTAAATAGCTCCTCCCAGCGTAATACGAGTAAGAACCTTATCTATGTATTGAGAAGTCTTCTTTCCCGGTCGGATTCCGGGAATGTATCCTCCGTACTTTTTCATGTTTTCCGCAACGTCTATCGGATTGAAAGTTACCGCCGTGTAGAAGTAGCAAAAAAATACGATTAAAGCCACGTACAGCAACTCATAGACCCCTGTACCCGGACGCAACCATTCGGTAATGGAAGTGAGTATAGGTACTTGTAGAAACTGGGCGATGGTTGCCGGGAATATGATCAGGGAAGAGGCAAATATTGGTGGAATGACACCTGCCGTATTTACCTTTAGAGGCAAATGAGTACTCTGACCACCGTAGACTCGTCGACCAACAACTCGCTTGGCATATTGCACAGGAATGCGGCGCTGCCCTCTCTCCATGAAGACAATTACAGCGATTACGATTACCATGACGGCCAACAGGAGAAGCAGCACCAAGAATCCCATGTCTCCCGTCTGAACGAGCTGAATGGTACTCCCCAGGGCAGACGGCATCCTAGCTACGATACCTGCAAATATTATCAGAGAAATTCCATTACCGATGCCGTGCTCGGTGATCTGCTCTCCCAGCCACATGATGAAAGCCGTGCCTGCAGTGAGTGTAATCATAGAAAGGAGTACGAAGGAATACTTGCTAATGTACACCATATTCTCTGTCTGAGCCAATCCAATACTGATTCCCATTCCCTGAATCAACGAGAGGACCACGGTTCCGTACCTAGTGTACTGAGTTATTTTTTTGCGACCAGCCTCGCCCTCCTTGGAAAGTCGTTCCAAATGAGGCACAACGACTGTCAGGAGTTGAAGGATGATGGACGCACTGATATAGGGCATAATCCCAAGAGAAAAGACCGAAAAGTTTTCCAGCGCGCCACCGGTGAACATGTCGATCACGCCGAACAAGGTCTGCTGGTATTTACTAAAGAAATCCTTGAGGGCAGCAGTGTTTATGCCGGGAGTCGGAATATGCACACCCAAGCGATATACAAGTAGCATGAGGAGCGTAAAAATAACCCTGCGCTTGAGTTCTGGGATTTTAGCGATGTTGCTTAAGGAACCGATCACTATGGGACTCTCCTAAATGAACAATCCGACTTGATTAGAGACAATTCCGACACACTCTCATGACCACAGAGGATGACTAATCCTCCACAGTGCCGCCGGCGGCTTGAATCTTTAAAGCTGCCGCTCGACTTACCTTGTCAAGCTTGATTATGTAAGCGGCTGCCACCTCGCCTTCGGAAAGCAGTTTTACGGGCCCCTGTCTTCTAACAATGCCTTTTTCTCGAAGTAGCTCAGGGGTTATCGTTGCTGACGAATCCAAAGTGGATAAATCTTTGATATTAAGCACATTATAGCGTGTCCTAAACGGATTATGAAAACCCTTCTTCGGCAGACGTCTTTGTAGAGGCATCTGACCACCTTCAAAGCCCGGTGACACACCGCCTCCCGAACGTGATCTTTGGCCCTTATGTCCTTTTCCGCAGGTCTTTCCCAGGCCTGAGGATTCACCACGGCCGACACGTTTGCGCTTCTTATTACTTACGGGTGTTGTCAGATTCGACAGGTCCATGAATATCTCCCTTTGGATGGGTGTTAGTCCGAAACCTCTTCAAATTCTACTAGGTGGCTAACTTTAAGAATCATTCCCCGAATCTCGGGCGTATCTCCGAGAAGCCGACTGGAATTGATTTTTGTAAGCCCTAAGCCGCGCACCGTTTGCCGTTGAGCCTTTGAGGCTTTTATTACACTCTTCTTTAAGGTAACCTTAAGCATCAGAATGTGAATCCTCTCCAGTCTCCGATTCTTCATCCGGCAGACCGAGTTTGCCTAGTTTTCTGGCAATCTGTTGCTGAGTCCGTAGGCCTCTCAAGGCATCGAAAGTCGCCTTGACCACATTGTGGGGGTTGTTGGTGCCTAAGCACTTGGTGAG
>Ga0209254_10000699_pt1 | contig 28624 bp, 26 predicted proteins | sample FrelakmetDIP11DI_FD_187148 | JGI IMG/M metagenome (GOLD analysis project Ga0209254, IMG submission 187148) | Freshwater lake sediment microbial communities from the University of Notre Dame, USA, for methane emissions studies - DIP11 DI (SPAdes)... | ecosystem: Environmental > Aquatic >... | reverse complement strand
GCAGAGCGCGCTCCTACAGAGCCGGCTTCGTAGGAGCGCGCTCTGCGCGCGATAGGCCTGGTCGCGCATGAATGCGCTCCTGCAGAAAGCCGTCCATCACGTACTTGCTTCACCCTCGGGTTCGGGCGCCTCCGGCGCCGCCTCGACCTCGGGGCTGAAGTCGATATTGTCGCGCAACGCGGCCGGCAGGTATGCCGCGGCCTTGCCCGCCATCTCCTCGAAGGCCGGCAGGCCCCGCGACTGCTGCCACCAGTCGTCGCGCGGGAAGGGCGTGAGCCCGCCCAGCATCACCATCGCCACCACGATCACGCCGCCGCGCACGAGGCCGAAGAACAGGCCGAACATGCGGTCGGTGCCGGTCAGTCCGGTGCCGGCGACGACCTTGCGCATGAACCACACCGCGATCGCGCCCGCGACCAGCGCCACCATGAATACCAGCACGTAGCCCAGCGCGACGCGCGCTGAATCCAGTTCGATCGAGTTCTCGAACAGGGCCCCGATGCGCGGTCCCAGGGTCATGGCCGCGAGCGTCGCCGCGACCCACGACACCAGCGACAGCACCTCGACCACCAGCCCGCGTGCCAGCCCGATCGCCATCGACAGGCCGATCGTGGCGAGGATGAACACGTCGGCGCCGTTCAAGCAGGGCCCGGGGTCAGGGCTGGGTGACGACGTTGCCGTTGAGGCCGAAGCGCGCGCGCAAGGCATCGCGCAGCTTGTCGGCGTCGGCCCGCTGCGCCTCGGGACCCACGCGCACCCGGTACAGGGTGCTGCCTTCGGCGCGCAGCACATCCACGTAGGCCGCGAAGCCGCCGCCTCGCAACTTGTCGCGCTGCGCATTCGCGTCGGCCTGCGCCTTGTAGGCGCCGACCTGGACCGACCAGCCCGTCACGGCAGCCGACGCCGAAGCCGCAGCCGGCGCTGCCGCCGTGTTGTCGATCTCGACGATGCTGCCGGGCACGTCGGGCCGCGCCTGGCGCGCGATCAACCGCACCTGCTCGGCCTGGGTGCGGTCGGTGTAGGGGCCCGCGCGCACGCGCATGCCGGCCTGCCCGTTGACCTCGACCGACTCGGCGTAGGCCGGAATCCGCGATTTCTTGAGCGATTCGACCAGCGCCTGCGCGTTCTCGCGCCGCGAGTAGCTGCCGAAGCTCACCGCATAACGACCACCGGTCACTGGCGCGGGCATGGCGCCCGAGGACGCCGGCGCTGGCTCAACGACCGGTGGTGCGGCAGGCGCCGCGGCCGCAACCGGCGCTGCGGCGGTTGCGGCCGTCGCCGGCAATAGCGCTGCCGCGGGCTCATTCGGCAAGGAGCTCACGGTGCCGGGCGTGGCCGCGTCATCGACCGCGTCGACACGCAGGGCGGCGCCGGTGTCCACGGTCGCGATCGCGTCGCTCAAGGACGACGGCGCCGGGGCCGGCTGCGGCAGGGTGGCAGGATCGAGCGGCACGACCCGGGTTTGGGTCGCGCCATCCGGCGCCGGCGGTATGGCCAGGTCGATGGTCTGCGATTCCGGCGTCGCGCCGCCGTCGAGCACCATCGGCACGAAGATGATGGCAAGCACGACCAGGACGGCGGCCCCGATCAGGCGCTGTTTGAGTTGCGGATCCATTGCGGGCGAGGTCCAGCGGAGGCGGCGCGCGAATCATACCGGCAATGCAGCCGCCGGCCGGGGGCACGGCGACGCCGGTTCAGCTGGCGGTCGCCGTGGCGGCGGTCCCATGCCATTCCAGTGCGGCGGCGGCAGTGTGGAAAGAGCCGAACACCAGCACCCGGTCGCGCGGCGCGGCCATGGCCACGGCCGCGGCCAGCGCGGCAGCGACGTCCTCGTGCTCGTGGACTTCTGCCGTATCGGGCAAGGCCATGCGCAGCCGTAGGTCGAGGGTCGGGAGGCCGCGCGGCGTCGCATGATCCAGCGGCGCCAGGTGCCACGCGGCGACCTGGTCGCGCAGTGCCGCGACGATGCCGGCGATGTCCTTGTCGCCCAGGGCCGCGAACACCGCCCGGGTACGGCCCGGGCAAGGCAGCGCGCGCAACCAGGCGGCCAGCTCGCGCGCCGCCTGCGGGTTGTGTCCCACGTCGACCCATACGGCCGGCGAGTCGGCCAGGCGCTGCAGGCGCCCCGCTGCACGCGCATCGGACACGCCACGCGCGATGGCCTCGGGCGAAACGGCGAGCGAATCGCGCAGCGCGTGCAGGGCCGCGATCGCCGCAGCCGCATTGGCGCGCTGCGACGGCGCCGGCAGCGCCGGATCGGGCAGCGCGAGGCGCGTGCCGTCGCGGTGCCACCAGTGCCAACCCGCGGTACCGGCATCGATTTCGAAGCCAAAGTCGCTGCCGCGCGCGACCTCCCGCGCGCCGATCCGTTGGGCCTCCGCGCGCAAGGCCGGCGGCGGATCGGCCTCGGCGATGATCGCGGGCCGGCCGGCGCGGAAGATTCCGGCCTTTTCGCGCGCGATCGCGGCGCGGTCCTTGCCCAGCCATTCGAGGTGGTCCAGGTCCACGGTGGTGACGATCGCTGCATCGGCGTCGACCAGGTTGACCGCATCGAGCCGGCCGCCGAGGCCGACCTCGAGCAGCGCCACGTCGAGATTGCGCGCGGCACAGATCGATAGTGCGGCGAGCGTGCCGTACTCGAAATACGTCAGCGACGTGTCGCCTCGCGCCGCCTCGATCCGATCGAAGGCCTCGACCAGCGCGCCATCGTCGATATCGGCGCCGTCGATGCGCAGCCGTTCGTTGTAGCGCAGGAGGTGTGGCGAGGTGTAGGCGCCGACCCGCATTCCCGCGGCGCGCAGCATGGCTTCGAGGAAGGCGACCGTCGAACCCTTGCCATTGGTCCCGGCGACGCTGATCACCACCGGCGCCGGCCGCGCCAGCGCCATCCGCCGAGCGACCGCACCCGCGCGATCCAGTCCCAGCGCGATCGCGCGCGGGTGCTGGCGCTGCTGGTACTCCAGCCACTCCTCAAGCGTGCGCATGCGTCATCATGCCGTCGTAGGAGCGCATCTCATGCGCGACCGGGGCCCATCCCGCTTCAGGAGCGGCTTCAGCCGCTCCCACACGGTGGCCTCAGGGCTCGGTGGGCTCGGGCGCTGGCTCGACGCACTCGATCGGCGCCGGCTGGCGCATCATCAGCGCCAGCAACGCCGCGAGTTCATCGCGCATGCGCCGACGGTCGAGGATCATGTCGATGGCGCCGTGCTCGAGCAGGAATTCGCTGCGCTGGAAGCCTTCCGGCAGGGTCTCGCGCACGGTCTGTTCGATCACGCGCGGGCCGGCGAAGCCGATCAGCGCGCCAGGCTCGCCGATGTTGACGTCGCCCAGCATGCCGAGGCTGGCCGAGACGCCGCCGGTGGTCGGGTGGGTCAGCACCGACACGTAGGGCAAGCCGGCTTCGCGCAGGCGCGCGATCGCGGCCGCGGTCTTGGCCATCTGCATCAGCGAAAAAAGGCCCTCCTGCATGCGCGCGCCGCCGGTGGCGGAGAAGCACACCAGCGGCACCCGATCGGCCAGGCTGCGCTCGGCCGCGAGGGCGAAGCGCTCGCCCACCACCGAGCCCATCGAGCCGCCCATGTAGCTGAACTCGAAGGCGCAGGCGACCAGTGGCTGGCCTTTGAGCGCCCCATGCAAGGCCACCAGCGCGTCCTTCTCGCCGGTCTGCTTCTGCGCCGCGACGATGCGGTCGCGGTACTTCTTGGTATCGCGGAACTTGAGCGAGTCGACCGGCTCCAGCGCCGCGCCGATCTCCTCGCCGGTGCCCTCGTCGAGGAACTGGCGCAGGCGCTCGCGCGCCCCGATCGAGAGGTGGAAGCCGCACTTGGGACAGACCTTGAGGTTGCGCTCGAGCTCGGGCTGGTACAGCACGGCCGCGCACGACTCGCACTTGATCCACAGCCCCTCGGGCACGCCACGCTTGGCGCCGCCCTGGGTGCGGATGCGCGAGGGCATCAGTTTCTGGAGCCAGGTCATCGGGTGCGGGCAGGCGCGACGGGGCGACGCGCGAATCGTAGCGCAGCGGGCGTCCGGGTGGGAAAGGCGCGCGGAGGCCTGTTTGGCGACGACAGTGCCTCGCGGCGAGTGTGGCGCCTATCGCGCGCAGAGCGCGCTCCTGCAGGGCCGGCTTGCAGGAGCGCGCCCTGCGCGCGATAGGCGCCGCTCGTTTGCCGGATCCACTGGTGCAAGCCCAGGGCGTCAGACCGCAGCGTCGATCGCGCGACGCAACGGCGCGAGGAATTCCGCTGCCGCGCGGCACGCGGCGGCCTCGTCGGCAGCGTCGGCGATGTGCTCGACCAGGGCACTGCCCACCACCACCGCATCGGCGAAGCGCGCGATCGCCGCGGCCTGCGCCGGCTCCTTGACCCCGAAACCCACCGCCACCGGCACGCTGGCAGCGGCCTTGAGCCGCTCGACGCGTTCGCGCACGCCATCGAGCGTGAGCCGGTCGGCGCCGGTGATGCCGGCGAAGGACACGTAGTAGAGGAATCCGCGCGCCGCGTGCGCCGATTGCAGGAGCCGATCGTCGGCGGTGGTGGGCGCGACCAGCACGATCTGCGCGATGTCGTGCGCCGCCAGGCCCGACGCCAGCCCGTCGGACTCTTCCGGCGGCGCATCGACCAGCAGCACGCCATCGACGCCCGCGGCCTGCGCATCGGCCAGGAAGCGCGGGTAGCCATACATCTCGACCGGATTGAGATATCCCATCAACACTACCGGCGTGCTGGCGTCGCGCTCGCGGAACAGGCGCACCATCGCCAGCACCTTGCGCAATCCGACGCCCCGCGCGATCGCGCGTTCGCTGGCACGCTGGATCACCGGCCCGTCGGCCATCGGGTCGGAAAACGGCACGCCGAGCTCCAGCAGGTCGGCGCCGGCGCCGACCAGCGCGTGCATCAAGGGCACGGTCCAGTCGGGATGCGGATCGCCGGCGGTCACGAAGGGCACCAGGCCCTTGCGCCCGGCCGCGCGCAGTTCGGCGAAGCGTCGTTCGATGCGATTCATCAAAGCGTGATGCCTTCGCGCGCGGCCACGGTATGCACGTCCTTGTCGCCGCGCCCCGAGAGGTTCACCAGGATGAACTGGTCGCCGGGCAGGTCGCGCGCCAGCTTCATCGCCAGGGCCACGGCGTGGCTGGACTCGAGCGCGGCGAGGATGCCTTCGCTGCGCGCCAGCGCGTGGAAGGCCGCCATCGCCTCTTCGTCGCTGACGCCGACGTAAGTGGCGCGACCGGTGTCCTTGAGCCACGCGTGCTCGGGTCCCACGCCGGGATAGTCGAGACCGGCGGAAACCGAATGGGTCTCGATGATCTGGCCGTCGTCGTCGCACAACACGTAGGTGCGGTTGCCGTGCAGCACGCCGGGTCGGCCGGCCGCGAGCGAGGCCGCGTGCTGGCCGCTGGCGATGCCGTGCCCGGCCGCCTCGGCGCCCCACATCGCCACGCCGCGATCGTTGAGGAAGGGATGGAACAGCCCGATCGCATTGGAGCCGCCGCCCACGCAGGCGACCAGCGCATCCGGCAGGCGGCCGTATTCGGCCTGCATCTGCACCCGCGCCTCGCGCCCGATCACGGCGTTGAAATCGCGCACCATGCGCGGATAGGGATCGGGGCCGGCTACCGTGCCGATGATGTAGAACGTGTCGTGCACGTTGGTGACCCAGTCGCGCATCGCTTCGTTGAGCGCGTCCTTGAGGGTCTTCGAGCCCGATTCCACCGGCACCACGCGCGCGCCCAGCAGTTTCATCCGGAACACGTTGATGGCCTGGCGCTGGATGTCGACCGCGCCCATGTAGACCACGCACTCGAGGCCCAGGCGCGCCGCGACCGTGGCGGTGGCCACCCCGTGCTGGCCGGCGCCGGTCTCGGCGATGATGCGGCGCTTGCCCATCTTGCGCGCGACCAGGGCCTGCCCCACGGTGTTGTTGATCTTGTGCGCGCCGGTGTGGTTGAGGTCCTCGCGCTTGAGCAGGATCTGCGCGCCGCCGGCCAGCTTCGAGAGCCGTTCGGCGTGGTAGATCGGGCTCGGCCGACCGACGTAGTGCGCCAGGTCGCGATCGAGTTCGGCGACGAACGCGGGGTCGCGGCGACAGCCATCGTAGGCCGCGGCCAGTTCGACCAGCGGCGCCATCAGGGTCTCGGCAACGAAACGCCCGCCGTAGGGGCCGAAATGGCCGCGCGCGTCCGGATACGCGCCAAAGTCGATCGGATCAGCCGGGATCTGCACTGGCGCCTGCACCGTTCACCTCGTCGACGAAAACCCGCATTTTGGCATGGTCCTTGATGCCCGGGGCGGACTCGACCCCGCTGGACACATCCACCGCCCACGGCCGCACGGCCGCGATCGCCTGCGCCACGTTGCCCGGCACCAGGCCACCCGCCAGCACCAGCGACCGACCCAGGTCGCGCGGCACGCGCGTCCAGTCGAAGGCGCGGCCGCTGCCGCCGGCCGCACCGGCGCGATGGCTGTCGAGCACGAAGCCGGCCGCATCCGGAAACCACGCTGCGTACGCCGCGACGTCCTCGACGTCCATCATCGGCACGGCCTTGAGGTAGGGCTTGCCGAACGCGCGGCAATAATCCGCATCCTCGTTGCCGTGGAACTGGAGCAACTCCAGCGGCACGTCGTGCAGCACCGCGGCAACCTCGGTCGCGCTGTTGTCCAGGAACAGGCCGACCCGCGTCACCAGCGGCGGCAGCGCGAGCGCGAGTGCGCGTGCATGCTCGATCCCAAGCTGGCGCGGGCTGCGCGCCGTGAAGACCAGGCCGATGGCGTCGGCACCCAGACGGGCGGCTTCGAGCGCGTCGTCGATCCGGGTAATGCCACAGAACTTGATCCGGGTGCGCATGTGGTGGCGGGAAGTGGAGGACCCCGATTGTAGGTGTCCAGTGCCTACGCAACGTCAACGCGGCGCGAGGCCCGCGCCGTCCGCATGGCGGCCAGCGGGCTCCGAGACTTCGTCCGGAAGGCCATGGCTTGCGGGGTAGATCGGCCCCAGGAAGACCAGCCCCTGGGGCGCCGCGGTCGGTCCGGCGAGATTGCGGTCGCGACCTTCGAGCAGTTGCGCCAGCCAGGCCACGGGACGCTCGCCGCGACCGATGGGCAGCAGGCTGCCAGCCAGGTTGCGCACCATGTGGTGCAGGAAGGCGTTGGCGCGGACCTCGAGCACGACGCGCTCGCCCTCGCGCACCACCGAGATCGATTGCAGGTCGCGCACCGGCGAACGGGCCTGGCAGGCGACAGTGCGGAAGGCGCTGAAATCGTGCCGCCCCAGCAAGGCCTGCGCGGCGGCATGCATGGCGTCGGCATCGAGCGGCGGTCGCTCCCAGGCCACGAAGCGCGCGTCCAGCGCCGGGCGCACGGCGCGATTGAGAATGGTGTATCGATAGCGTCGCGCCACGGCCGAGTAGCGCGCGTGGAAGGCGTCGTCCACGTGGCGCACCCACCGCACCACTACGCCTTCGGGCAAGCGCGAAGTGGTACCGAGCGACCATCCCCGTTCACTGCGTTGCGCAGTGACCTCGGCGTGCACGACCTGGCATTGCGCGTGCACGCCGGCATCGGTGCGGCCGGCGCAGACCGCGGAGACCGGGTGGTCGGCGACGAATGACAGCGCCTGCTCCACCGCCTGCTGCACGCTGGGCCCATGCGGCAGCACCTGCCAGCCCATGAAGCCGGTACCGTCGTATTCGATGCCGAGCGCGATCCGCATCGCCCGATGATACGGGGCACGGGGCGCGAATCAGCCGCTCCCACACGGCGAGGTATCGCGCGATCCTGAAGCGCCGCGGTGCCAGGTCGGCGAAGTTGCGGGCACTGGAAATGCGCAGGGCCGGGGATCGCCCGGCCCTGCGCCTGCATCGATGCGGCGTTGCCGGCTCAGTCGATCTCGGCCAACAGCCGGCGCGCCTCGGCTTGCTGCGTGGCGTTGCCCTCGCCCAGGACTTCCTGCAGCATGCTGCGCGCACCCTCGGGGTCGCCCATGTCGAGGTAGGCGCGGGCGAGGTCGAGCTTGGTGCCGACCGCATCCTCGCCTTCGAACATCGGCGTCGAGGCGCCGCTGCTGGCTGCTTCGACACGATCCAGATCGATGTCGAAGTTCGGCATCGGGTGGGCCTGGGTGCTGAACTCCGCGGCCGGGGCCGGCTGCGGCATGGCCTCCGTGCGCGCGGCCTCGATCAGGCTGAAATCGAACTGCTCGGTGCGATCGGACGGCGCGGGCGCGGATGCAGGCGCGGGGGTGGTGGCAAGGGTCGCGCCGAAGTCGTACAGCCCGCTATCGCCCTTGGTCGGCGCGGCGGGCCTTTCGAGGCCATCGAGGTCGAATGCCGCATCGTCATCGGCCTCGTCGGCGACCGCGGCGTGGATCGCGTAGAGCGGATTGTCGGGCTGCAGGTCGCGCCCCATCTCGGCAGCCTGGCGCCAGGCCGGGCCATCGAGGTCGGCAACCTGCGCATACATCGCGCCGGCGGCGGCTTCGTACTTCTCGCCATCGCCGTTCGCGTGGTACGTGCGCAGCAGATCGAGGTGACTGTCGAGGTCGGTCGGATCGCCGGCCAGGCGCTCGAGCAGCGCGTGCTCCCCGCCGTCCTGATCTCCGTCGGCATCGCCGAACACGCCGCCCGAGAACTGGTCGGCCACCGAAGCGCGCGCCACCGCGACCGGCGCGGGACGCCGTCGGCCCTTCGCCAGCAGCATCAGCAGTCCGCCCAGGATCAACGCACCGGCGCCGCCACCGATCACCATCGGATTTCGCCACCACGGCAGCGCGCGAACCGGCGCCGGTTCGGCAACGACCGCCGGTTCCGGCGCGGCCGTGACGGGCCCTGGCTCGGCATCCGGCAACGCCGTGACGGCGGCGCCATCGACACCAGCGACCTCGGTGGGCGCGGCATCGGTCGGCGCCATGTCGGTCGGCGCAGGGAGTGCGGCGGCATCGACCGCCGCCGCGTCGAGCGGGGCAACGGCGGAATCGATCGAGGGCACGGCTTCGCCGGTCAGCGGATCGGCCGGGACGGGCGCGGCCTCGACGACTGCCGGGGCGGCTTCCACCAGCGCCGGAACCGCATCGGCCGCGGTCGCGGCGGCGGCCACCGCGGCCTGCTCGGCGGCCGCTTCGGCTGCCGCCACTGCGAGCTTCTGCGCCTCGACCTGCTGCTCGGTCTCGCCCAGGCGACGCTGCAACTCGGCGATCTCGGAATCCTTGAACTGCAACAGGCGGTCGCTGTCCTGCTTGAGCTTCTCCAGCTCGCCCACCCGCGAGCGCAATTCGCCGGCTTCCTGCTCACGGCTGGCCAGCGATTCCTGAGCGCGCGACAGGTCGCCCTGCAACTGCGCGTTGAGGTCGGTTCCACCGGCGATGCCGGGGCGATCGGCGCCACCCGCCTCGCCGGTATCGGCCCGCGGCGGCACCAGTTCCAGGCTGGATCGCTCGGCGTCGACCGCGGTGCCGCTCGTGGCCGCAGGCAGGGACTCGCCGGTCTCGGCCAGCAGCGTCGGAACCTTGGCCGCCATCCACGCGTCGTTCTGGGCCGCGATCTCGGCGGCGGCCACCGCGGCCTCGATACTGCCGGCCTCGTTGGCATCGGGGATGCGCAACACGGCGCCGCGCCGGACCGCGTTGACGTTGCCGCGGATGAAGGCCTCGGGATTGGCGCGCAGGATCGCGATCATCATCTGGTTCATGCTGACCGCGCCGTCCGGGCGGGTCGCCTGCGCGATCTCCCACAGCGTGTCGCCGGCCGCGACCGGTCCGTACTCGCCAGGGGTCGCGGTGTAGGGCGTCGATTCCACCGGCGGCGCCACTTCGACCGGAGCGGGCTCGGGCGGAACCTCGGCGGGTACGGTCTCGGCGGGCGGCGGCGCAGCTTCCGCGACCGGTTCTGGGGCCGGCATCGCCTCTGCATCAACGGTCGCAGGCGCAGGCGCGGGTTCGGGCTCGGCTACCGGGGGCGGCGCGGGCGCCACGGGCTCGACCGGGCTGACCTCGAGCGGCTGGGCCTGGACCACCGGCGCCGGGCGCACCGGCACGGCCGCCGTGCGCGAGCTGATCACCGCGGGCGCCACCTGCGGCGGATCGAGCAACAGGTTGTACTCGCGCAGGAGCCGGCCCTTGGACCAGCTCACCTCGACCAGGAAGGACAGGAACGGCTCGCGCACCGGGTCCTCGCTGGTGACCAGGATCACCGGGCGCCCTTGCGCGTCGGTGCCCGGCTGGAAGTTCAGTGGCACCGAGACCCCGGAAACGCTCAGGCCGACACGGGCGAAGTCCTCGGCGGTGGCGAGATTGGCGCGCAGCGCCTGACCTTCGCCGGCGACGCTTTCGGTGACGGGAATCTCCGCGATCAGCGGCTCGTTGAGCCCGGAACGGACCTGGATGGCGCCCAGACCCAGTCCGAAGGCACTGGAGCTACCCAGGGCCAGGGCCACGGCCAGTGACAGCTTGAGCGGACGATTCATGTGGTGTTCCCCGAGGCAGTCAGATTCGTGGAGCGTCTTGCGCGCGCTTGTCAAGCCGGAAACCTAGAAACCGGCTGATAACCCTACTGTAACTATAGATCAGGAAAGCGAATTGGCCAACAACTCCCCGATCTGGATCGCGTTCAGGGCGGCCCCCTTGCGGATGTTGTCCGAGACCACCCAGAGGTTGAGGCCCCGCGGGTGCGAAATGTCCTCCCGGATACGCCCCACGAACACCGGATCCTTGCCAGCAGCATGGGTGACCGGGGTCGGGTAGCCGCCGGGCTTGCGCTCGTCGACCACCACCACGCCCGGCGCACTGGATAGCAGCTTGCGGGCCGCGGCGACCGTGATCTTCTCGCGGGTTTCGATGTGCAGCGCCTCCGAGTGGCCGTAGAAAACCGGCACCCGCACCGCGGTGGGATTCACCTGGATCGAATCGTCCTCGAGGATCTTGCGCGTCTCCCACACCATCTTCATTTCTTCCCTGGTGTAGCCGTTGTCCTGGAAGTCGTCGATGTGCGGGATCAGGTTGAAGGCGATCTGGAGCGGGAATCTCTTCGGCGCCGGGACCTGGAAGTTGAGCATCTGGGCAGTCTGGCGCCCTAGCTCCTCGAGCCCCGAGCGGCCGGCGCCCGAGACCGACTGGTAGGTGGCGACGTTGATGCGTTCGATGCCCACGGCGCGATGGATCGGCGCCAGCGCCACCAGCATCTGCATGGTCGAGCAATTGGGATTGGCGATGATGCCGCGCGGCCGGCGCGCGATCGCGTGCGGGTTGACCTCGCTCACCACCAGCGGCACCTCGTCGTCGCAGCGGTACTGCGAGGTGTTGTCGATCACCACGCAACCCGCGGCGGCGGCACGCGGCGCGTGCACGGCCGAGACCTTGGCGCCGGCGGAGAAGAAGCCGATGTGGGTGCCGGCGAAATCGTACTGGTCGACGTCGAGCACGGTCAGTTCGCGCCTGCCGAAGGTCACGTGCGCGCCGGCCGAGCGGCTGCTGGCGAGCGCCACCACCTCGGAGGCCGGAAAGGCGCGTTCGGCCAGGATCGTGAGCAGGGCCTCGCCCACGGCGCCGGTGGCGCCCAGTACCGCGATCTTCAACTGCTTCGTCATTGTCGGATCCTTGCCGGCGTGACCGGCGTCCATTCCATGGGGACTGCGTTCGCGTCGCCGGGCGCGCGCATTGCAGGAGCCCGCCCTGCGGGCGATCACCCTTCGCTACGCAGCGCGTGCTGATCGCCCGCAGAGCGGGCTCCTACGGGGTATCGGCAATCTTGCCGGGAATTCGTGGTTCCACCGAGCCGACGTCGGCGCATTGCGCGCGATGCCGCAGGGCGTGGTCCATCAGCACCAGCGCGACCATGGCCTCCGCGATCGGGGTGGCGCGGATGCCCACGCAGGGGTCGTGGCGGCCGGTGGTGGTGACTTCGACCGCCTCGCCGCGCAGGTTCACGCTGCGGCCGGGCTGCGGCAGGCTCGAGGTGGGCTTGAGTGCGATCGCCACCCGCAGCGGCTGGCCACTGGAGATGCCGCCGAGGATGCCGCCGGCGTGGTTGCTGGCGAAGCCGTCCGGGGTCAGCTCGTCCCGATGTGTCGTGCCGCGCTGCCCCGCCACCGCCATGCCGTCGCCGATCTCGACGCCCTTGACCGCGTTGATGCCCATGAGCGCGGCGGCGAGGTCGCCGTCGAGCTTGCCGTACAAGGGCTCGCCCCAGCCCGGCGGCACGCCATCGGCAAGCACTTCAATTCGTGCGCCGACCGAATCGCGCGCCTTGCGGATGCCGTCCAGATACTCCTCCAGCACACCGATCATCGAGGCGTCCGGCCAGAAGAACGGATTTTCCTCGACCGCGGCCCAGTCGAAGGCGCCCGGCACCATCGCGCCCATCTGTGCGAGGTAGCCGCGCACGCGCACGCCGTGGTGCAGCGCCAGCCATTTCTTCGCGATCACGGCCGCAGCGACCCGCATCGTGGTCTCGCGCGCCGACGAGCGGCCGCCGCCGCGCGGATCGCGGATGCCGTACTTGTGCCAGTAGGTGTAGTCGGCGTGCCCCGGGCGGAAGGTCTCGCCGAGTTGGGCGTAGTCCTTCGAACGCGCATCGGTGTTGCGCACCAGGAGCGCGATCGGCGTGCCGGTGGTGAGGCCCTGGTAGACCCCCGAGAGGATCTCGACCCGGTCTTCCTCGTGCCGCTGCGAGGTGTGGCGGCTGCGACCGGTGGCGCGGCGCGCGAGGTCGTGCGCGAACTCGCCTTCGTCCAGCGCCAGGCCGGGCGGGCAGCCGTCGATCACGCAGCCGATCGCCGGCCCGTGGCTCTCGCCGAAGGTGGTGACGGCGAGCAACTTGCCGAAGGTGTTGCTGCTCATGTGCGCGCGGCCAGAGTCATGCCAGGTGGCGGCGCGCAAGTTCGGCGCGGATCGCGTGCTGGTGCGCCAGCACCTCGTCGCGCTCGAGCACGAACACCCCCATCTGGCCGACCTTGAACTCGACCCAGGCGAACGGCACCTGCGGCAGCAGCGCCACCAGCGCGTCCTCGCTGTCACCCACTTCCACCATCAGCAGGCCGCCCTCGGACAGGTGCTGCGGCGCATGGGCGAGGATCCGCAGCGCAAGGTCGAGGCCGTCATCGCCACCCTTGAGGCCCAGGGCCGGTTCGTGACCGTACTCGGCCGGCAGCGCGTCCACGTCGCGATCGGGCACGTAGGGCGGATTGCTCACGATCAGTTCGTAGCGCTCGCCCGCGAGCGCTGCAAAAAGATCGGATTCGATCACGCGCATGCGCCGCTGCAGGTGGTGCGCGGCCACGTTCTCGCGCGCCAGCGCCAGCGCGCCCGGGCTGAGGTCGACCACGTCGACGTGCCAGCCGGGCTGGTGCGCGGCCATCGCGATGCCGATGCAGCCCGAGCCGGTGCACAGGTCCAGCGCGCGCCGCACCTCGCGCCCGCCCAGCCACGGCTCGAAACCGGACTCGACCAGTTCGGCGATCGGCGAACGCGGCACCAGCACGCGCTCGTCGACCTTGAACGCGAGGCCCGCGAACCACGCCTCGCCAGTCAGGTAACAGGCCGGCTTGCGCTCGTCGACGCGGCGCTTGAACAGCGCCAGCACCTGCGCGCGCTCGGCGGCATCGAGGCGGGCGGCGCCGAAGGCGGGCGACAGATCATGCGGCAGGTGCAGCGCGTGCAGTACCAGTTGGGTGGCCTCGTCGAGCGCGTTGTCGTAGCTGTGGCCGAAACTCAGGCGGGCGGCGCCGAAGCGGCTCGCGCCCCAGCGGATGAAGTCGATGATCGTGAGCAGCTGCTCGGGCACGCGCAAGCCCATCCAGGGGCCGCCGGCAGGGCCCGCCATCACGCGATTATAGGCGACGCGCTGGCTATACTTCGCGGCCCTTCGCGTCGCGCCGGCACCCCGCCATGTCCCTATCGACCCCCCGCCTGCCCTGGCTGATCCTGGTCGTGGCCGTAGCCGCGGGCTTCGGGCTTTGGCTCGGGCAGCGCGTCTTCGCGCCATCGACGCCCGCAGGGGCGGAACTGCGCAGCATGCTGCGCTACCCACAGCCCAAGGCCGTGCCGCCCTTCGTGCTGGCCCGCGCCGACGGGTCGCCGCTGACCAACGAGGCACTGCAGGGTCGCTGGACGCTGGCCTTCTTCGGCTTCACCCACTGCCCCGACGTGTGCCCGACCACGCTGGCCGTGTTCGGCCAGATCGAGGCCCAGGCCAAGGCCGACCCGTCCGCGCCACCGATCGCCCTGTGGTTCATCTCGGTCGACCCGGCGCGCGACACGCCGCAGGTCCTGGGCGACTACGCGCGCTATTTCAGTCCGGCGATCGTGGCCGCGACCGGCACCGAGGCCGCGCTGGCGGCGCTGGCGCCGGCCCTGGGCATCGTCTACGCGCAGTCGCCGCTGCCCGCCGGCAGCTACACCGTCGACCACAGCGCGCAGATCGTGGTGTTCGACCCACAGGGCCGGCTGGCCGCGATCGTGCGCCCGCCGCACGACGCGGCGGCGATCCTCGCCGACATCAAGCGGCAGGCGGCGCCGTGAGCCCCAAGGTCGCGTTGCAGTACCTGCTGCCGCACCGGCTGCTGTCCGCCGGCATGCGCGCTCTGATGCATTGGCGCTGGACACCGTGGAAGAACGCGGTGATCCGCGTGATGACCCGGCTCTACGCGATCGACGTGTCGGAAGCCGCCAACCCCGACCCGGCGGCCTATCCGCACTTCAATGCCTTTTTCACCCGCGCACTGCGCGAGGGCGCGCGCCCCTTCGACCCCGAGCCCGCGACGTTGCTGATGCCCGCCGATGGCCGCATCAGCCAGGCCGGCCCGATCCGTGCCGGCTGCATCTTCCAGGCCAAGGGCCACGACTACAGCGCCGCCGAACTCCTGGGCGATGCGGCGGCGGCAGTGCCCTACGCGGATGGCCGTTTTGCCACGGTCTACCTGTCGCCGCGCGACTACCACCGCGTGCATATCCCGCTGGCGGGTCGCCTGCGCGAGACCGTGCACGTGCCCGGACGCCTGTTCAGCGTGGCCCCCTTCACGGCCGCGGCGGTGCCGCGCCTTTTCGCCCGCAATGAGCGCCTGGTGTGCCATTTCGACACCGCCCTGGGGCCGGTCGCGCTGGTGATGGTGGGCGCGCTGCTGGTGTCGGGCGTGGAGACGGTATGGGGCGGGGTCGAGATCCCGCCGTACGGGCACGGCATCCGGACCCGGGACTACCGCGGCCACCAGCCGCCGATCGAACTGGCGCGCGGGGCCGAAATGGCCCGTTTCAACATGGGATCGACCGTGATCGTGCTGCTGCCGCCGGGGGTGGAATTGGCCCCGGGCCTCGCGCCCGGCGCCGCGGTCCGCCTGGGGCAGCGCCTCGCGCAGCGGTCCTGAATGGCCGACGGGTGAGCCGGAGCCGGCCACGGCATGTGACCGCGTTCACGGTTTCACGACCTGTGAACCCCTGTGTACCGTGCACCGCCGGATTTGTGACGGCGCGCGCACACCGGTAGGCTCTACCCACTCACTCTGACGACACGCCCCACCCGAGATGGCCACCGTGACCGAGTTCGCCCAGCGTTTCTTCCAGCGTTTCGCGCGCCTCGCCCGTTACGTGGTCCTGCGCCGGCAGCTGGCGGAGATCAACCGCACGCTGGGGCGCCTCGAGTTGGCCGACCTGCGGGCCGTCGCGCAGCACACGGCACGCGAACTGGACTTGTCGTCGCGCCAGTCGCGCGAAGCCTCCACCACCAACCATGCCTTCAATCGCACCCGCGCGGGGAACCCGCGGGTGCGCATCCTCGGGATCGGCCAATGGCTGGCCTCGGCGTATCGCGAAACCGAGGATTCGTCCGACGAGGGCCTGCGCGAGATGCATCGCCTGGTGTGCCGCGCCCTGCGGCTGCTGCGCGAGTCCGGTGGCGCGCTCGCGCGCGCGGCCTGAGAGGCCCATCGCGCGCTGGGCGGTTTCTCACAGGGCGCGTATCGAATCCTGATGGGTTTATCGCGCGCAGAGCGCGCTCCTACAAGGCCGGCTTCGCAGGAGCGCGCTCTGCGCGCGATCGCTGACGCCCCGCTCAGGCGCGGCAGGACGGCACCGCCAGCTTCTGCCCCGCCCGGATCGCGTAGCGCGGCGGCTTGATCTGGTTGGCCGCCGCGATCGGCTTCACGGTCGGGCAGCCGTAGCGACGCGCGATCGAACTGAGGGTTTCGCCCCGACGCACCACATGGGTGTTGCCCGATTGCGCCACCCGCGCGGCGGCGGGCACGACCGGATCGCGCGCCTCGTGCAATTGCTGCGACATCGCCAACAGGGGACCGCCCTTGCAGGTCGCCTCGTAGGCCGCTGCCGCCGCGACCGGTAGCTCCAGCATGGTGCCCGCGGGCAGCCGCAGGTTGGGGTCGTGGCGCGGATTGAGGTTGCGCACGGTGCGGAACCAGCCGCGCGGGGTGCCGCCCTGGCCCAGGCAGATGCTGAGTTCGTTGAGCGACAGCGGCTGCGCCAGCGTGATACGCGCCGGCCGCCCATCGATTGCGGGAAACTCCACGCCATATTCCGCCGGGTGCATGAACAGCCACGCCGCGGCCAGCACCATCGGCACGTATTCGCGCGTCTCCGGCGGCAGGCGCCCCTGCACCTTGGGGTCCCAGAAGCGGCTGCGCCCATGCGGCGATAGTCGCTGCATGCGCCCTTCGCCGCCGTTGTAAGCGCCAAGCACCAACTCGAGGTCGTTGTTGAGCAGGCGCAACTGGTCGTTGAGGTAAGCGACATTGGCGCTCGCCGACAGGGCCGGATCGAAACGCTGGTCGAAGCCGCCATCCTTGCCCAGCCCATAGCGCGCGCCGGTGTAGTACATGAACTGCAGTGGCCCGCTCGCGCCCGCGCGCGACACCGCGTGGACCTTGCCGCCGGATTCCTTGGCCAGGATCCCGAACAGCAGCGCCTCGGGCAGCCCGGCGCGCTCGTAGGCCGGGAACATCTTGTAGCGCATGTACTGGTAGTTCTCGTACGTCTCCATGAGGTTGGGGCGCATCCAGGTCAGCCATTCCTCGAGCGCCGCACGGATCGGCTCGTTGAGCGCGACCATCTTGCGCAAATCGCGCCCCTGCAGCAGCGCGGCCGTACGACTCGTCTCCGGCAGCGCGTGTTCGATCGTGCCAGCGCCAGCGCCCTCGGGCGCGCCTGCGTCGTCGGCATCGACCGCGTCGACGCGCGCACGACCCAGCAATTCCTGCGCCTGGCGGTCGAGCAGCGTGTCCTGCGCCAGCAACACCCGTTCGATCTCGCAACCCGGCATGGCGACGCAGCGACCGGCAATCGCGGTCAGTTGTTCTCGCGCCTGGCCGAACAGGTCGGCCGCGACCTCGGGCTCGCCGTCGCGATAGCGGCGGATGCCCTCCTCGCCCTGCGTGACGGCACGATCGATCTCGGCCTGTATCGCGATGACGGCGGACTCGTCGACGCGCCCGCCGCGCGCGCTCTTCGCGCTCGGCGTGGCGGCGCAGCCCGCAAGCAATAGTGTCGCGATGGCAACCAGCAAACGAAATGGCATGATCACGCGGAGCTCCGTCAGCGAACGCGGCGAACCTTACCCGCGACCACAGGCCACGGCAATGCCGCGGCAGCGGCGCCACGCGGGTAGAATCGCGCCACACGACATCGGAACCGGAGCGGGCTTCGTGAGCGACATCCTGCTGGGCAAGGGCGAACACCTGGTCTACCTGCTGCCGAAGTACGGCAACCGGCACGGCCTGGTGGCCGGTGCAACCGGCACCGGCAAGTCGGTTTCGCTGATGGTGCTGGCCGAAGGATTTTCGCGCCTGGGCGTGCCGGTATTCCTTGCCGACGTCAAGGGCGACCTCGCCGGCATGAGCCAGCCCGCGGCCGCACCGGGCGACAAGCTCAAGGCGCGCATCGACACCATCGGCATCGCCGATTGGTCGCCGCAGGCCAACCCGGTGGTGTTCTGGGACCTTTACGGCAAGAAGGGCCACCCGGTACGCAGCACTATTTCCGAGATGGGCCCTACGCTGCTGGGTCGGTTGCTCGAGCTCAACGACACCCAGGAAGGCGTGATGCAGATCGCCTTCAAGGTCGCCGACGACAACGGCCTGCTGTTGCTCGACCTCGCCGACCTGCGCGCGATGCTGGCCCACGTGGCTGCGCACGCCAAGGAAATCTCCGCGAAGTACGGCCTGGTCTCGCCGCAGTCGGTCGGCGCGATCCAGCGCGGGCTGCTCAAGCTCGAGCAGGACGGCGCCGGCGACTTCTACGCCGAGCCCGCGCTCGACCTCGCCGACTTCATGCGCCAGGACATGAACGGCCGCGGCGTGATCAACATTCTGTGCGCCGAGAACCTGATCCTGAAGCCGCGCATCTACGCGACCTTCCTGCTTTGGATGCTGTCGGAGCTGTTCGAGAACCTGCCGGAGGTCGGCGACCTGCCGCAGCCCAAGCTGGTGTTCTTCTTCGACGAGGCGCACCTGCTGTTCGACGACGCGCCGCCGGCGCTGCGCGAACGCATCGAGCAGGTCGTGCGCCTGATCCGCTCCAAGGGCGTGGGCGTGTATTTCATCACCCAGTTGCCCGACGACGTGCCCGACGTGGTGCTGGGCCAGCTCGGCAACCGGATCCAGCATGCACTGCGCGCCTTCACGCCGCGCGACCAGAAGGCGGTCAGGACCGCGGCCGAGACCTTCCCCCCCAACAAGCACTTCAAGGTGATCGATGTGATCACCCAGCTCGGCGTCGGCGAGGCCCTGGTGACCACGCTGCAGGAAGGGGGCGTGCCGTTGCCGGTGGAGAAAACCCTGATGTCGCCGCCGCGCTGCCGCATCGGCACGATCACCGACGAGGAACGCGCCACGGTGCGCTCGCGATCGCCGGTCGGCGCCAAGTACGACACCCTGGTCAATCGCGAATCCGCCGCCGAGCGCCTCGCGCAGCGCGCGCAGGAACAGGCCAGCGAATCCGCCCCGACACCAGCGAAGGGCGGTCGCGACGCCCCGGCGCCTGCCGCCGGGCAGGGTGGCTTCGGCCAGACCGTGAAGGACTGGCTGTTCGGCACCCGGCGCCGACAGGGCGCGATCGAAGCCATGACCAAGACCACCGCGCGCACCGTGGGAAACCAGCTCGGCCGCCAGATCCTGCGCGGGATCCTCGGCGGCATGTCGCGCACGCGCTGAGCCGGCCCGTCGCGCATGGGCCGCTGGCGCCCGCCGCAGGCCGCAAGCACGGCGATCATCACGGCCGAGGGACTCGGTCGCCTCAAGGATGAACTGGAGGAACTGTGGCAGCGCCAGCGACCCGAGGTCGTGCGCGCGTTGTCGGCGGCTGCCGCGGAAGGCGATCGCTCCGAGAACGCCGAGTACATCTATCGCAAGAAGCAGCTCGGCGAAATCGACCGCCGCGTGCGTTACCTCAGCCAGCGCCTGGAAGCGTTGCGCATCGCTGGCCAGCGCCCGTCCGACCCGCTGGCGATCTACTTCGGCGCCTGGTTCCAGCTCGAATCCGGCGACGGTCGCCGGCACCACCACCGCATCGTCGGCCCCGACGAAATCGATCCCTCGCGCGGCTGGATCAGCGTCGATTCCCCACTCGCCCGCGCCTTGATCAAGCGCCGCGTCGACGACGAATTCGAGGTCGAGCTGCCGGCTGGCCGCACCGGATTCATCGTGCTCGCGGTGAGCTACGACGGCCCGATCGCGGAATGAGCCCCCAGTCGGGGCGAGACCCGCTGCCCCTGTAGGAGCGGCTTCAGCCGCGACCAGGAAACGTCTCACCCCGCAATGACGCCTCGAGGCCCAACGCCCGCAGAGCGGGCTCGTACAACGCCGGCTTCGTAGGAGCCCGCTCTGCGGGCGATGGGCGTCGGTCGCGCATGAGATGCGCTCCTACAGGGCGAGCGCGATGCCTTGGCGCAGAAACGAAGCGCGTCCGGGACCGTCGGCATCCGCGTGGCGGCGAGTTCCACTGAATGTTCGAGCCGACACGCGGATGGCGGCGGGCCCGGACCCGCACAATCGCGAAACCGGGCCTTCGCGGTGATGGTCGGGGCTAAAGCCGCTCCTGCATGCGTTGCGCGAGCGCCCCATGCAGGTCATGCGACTCGGCGCGTTCGATCCGCACCTCGATCAACTGGCCGGGCTTGAGCTTCGCCGCGCCATGGACGTAGACCTTGCCGTCGATCTCCGGCGCATCGGCGCTGCTGCGGCCCACCGCCACGCTGGCGCCGACCTCGTCGACGAGCACCTTCTGCACGCTGCCGAGCTTGCGGCGCAGGCGCGCGGCGCTGATCGATTCCTGGGTCGCCATGAAGCGCGCCAGGCGTTCCTGCTTGCGCGCCTCCGGGACCGGGTCGGGCAGCGCATTGGCCGCCGCGCCGTCGACCGGCGAATAGGCAAAGGCGCCCACGCGATCGAGTTGCGCCGCCTCGAGGAACTGCAGCAGCTCCTCGAACTCGGCCTCGGTCTCGCCCGGAAACCCGACGATGAAGGTGCTGCGGATCGTGAGCTCCGGGCAGATCGCGCGCCAGGCCCGGATGCGGTCGAGGTTGCGCTCGCCGCTGGCCGGGCGCTTCATCAGCTTGAGGATGCGCGGGCTGGCGTGCTGCAGCGGCACATCGAGGTAGGGCAGCAGCCGTCCCTGCGCCATCAGCGGGATGACGTCGTCGACGTGCGGATACGGATAGACATAGTGCAGGCGCACCCAGACCCCGAGCTCGGCCAGCCCCTCGCACAGCGCGTTCATGCGCGTGGCGTATTCGCGGCCGCGCCAGCTGCGCTTCGCATAGCGCAGGTCGACGCCGTAGGCACTGGTGTCCTGCGAGATCACCAGCAGTTCCCGCACCCCGCCCTTGACCAGTTTCTCGGCCTCGACCAGGACCTCGTCGACCGGCCGCGAGACCAGGTCGCCGCGCATCGAGGGAATGATGCAGAAGCTGCAGCGGTGATTGCAGCCCTCCGCGATCTTGAGGTACGCGTAGTGCCTGGGCGTGAGCTTGATCCCCTGCGGCGGCACCAGGTCCTGGAAGGGATCGTGGCGCGGTGGCAGTTGCGCGTGCACCGCGTTCATCACCGAGCCGTAGTCCTGCGGCCCGGAGATCGACAGCACGTCGGGATAGCGCTCGCGGATCAGCGCCGCGCGCGCACCCAGGCAACCGGTCACCACGACCTTGCCATTCTCGGCCATGGCCTCGCCGATGGCATCGAGCGATTCCTCGACCGCGGCGTCGATGAATCCGCAGGTATTGACCACGACCACGTCGGCGGCGGCGTAGCTCCCGACCACGTCGTAGCCTTCGACCCGCAACTGGGTCAGGATCCGCTCCGAATCGACCAGCGCCTTGGGGCAGCCGAGGCTGACGAAGCCGACCTTGGGCGGCGGCGAAGGTTTGGGCGACTTGCGCGGCATGCGGGCGGATCGACGGGCGGGGCGCGGATTCTAGCCGAGGCAGCGCGCCGCGACCGGATCGCTCGGTATGATCCTGCCACGCAGCCTGCAGCGGGTGACGCCATGGGCAACTGGACCGAACTCGAATCCGGCGACGGTCATCGCTACGCGGCCTGGGTGGCGCAAGCCGTCGGCGTCCCGCGCGGCGCCCTGGTCGTGGTCCAGGAGATCTTCGGGGTCAACGCGCATATCCGCGGCGTGGCCGAGCGCTACGCCGCCGAGGGATACCTGGCGATCGCGCCGTGCGTGTTCGACCGGCTCGAGCGCGGCGTCGAGCTGGGCTACGACGAGGCCGGCGTGGCGCGCGGCCGCGAACTGGTGGCCGCGCTGGGCTTCGACCCGGCGCTTCGCGACATCGCCGCCGCGGCATCCTGGGCCGCGCAAGCCGGCCCGGTGTGCGTGCTGGGTTACTGCTGGGGCGGGACCGTGGCCCTGCTCGCCTGCACCCGCCTGAAGCTCGCCGCGGTGTCCTATTACGGCGGCCGCAGCGTGCCATTCCTGCACGAACGACCCGGTGCGCCGCTGCTGATGCACTTCGGCGAACGCGATCCCATCATTCCCCCGGCGCACCTCGCGCTGACCCGCGCCGCGCTGCCGCAGGCGGAGATCCACGTCTGGCCGGCCGGCCACGGCTTCAATTGCGAGGAGCGCGCGGACTACGACCCGGCTTGCGCGCTGCAGGCGCAAGCCGTGACGCTGGCGTTCCTGCAACGGCAATCCGCATGAACGCGCCGACCTTCCATCTGGACCCGCGGCTGGCAGCCGACACGCTCGATATCGGCGACCTGCAGCTCTCGCGCGTGCTGCTGATGAACGACGCGCGCTTTCCCTGGCTGGTCCTGGTGCCACGGCGTGCCGGGCTGGTCGAGTTCCTGCAGCTGGACCGCGCCGACTGCGTGGCGCTCGACGCCGAGCTGCGCCTTTGCTCGCTGGCGCTGATGGAACTGCATCGGCCCGACAAGCTCAACGTCGCCGCGCTGGGCAACGTGGTGCGCCAGTTCCACGTCCACGTGATCGCCCGTTTCGAGACCGATGCCGCATGGCCGCGCCCGGTATGGGGCGATACGCCAGCGCCCTCCTACGCGGCCGCGGAGGCGGTCGCGCGGGTCAAGGACCTGCGCGCCGCCCTGCGGCTGGTCTGAGCCGCGCCGTTCCTGCGCCGCGCGAACTACTCGGTCGGCACCTTGCCGCCCTTGGCCTTGACCAGTTCCGAGGAGACGTTGCGCGCCGACTCCTTGGCGAAAAAGCCCACGGTCTGCACCACCGTGGAGGAGGCGCCGATCGGCAGCGGCCAGCTGTTGCGGTCGCCCTTGACCGTACCCAGCAGCTCGTTGGTCTCGCTGTCGCGGAACTGGACCGTGGCGGCGAACTCGCTCTTGCCGATGAAGCCGGTCAGGACGCGTGTGGCGACGTTGCCGGGCTCCCAGACATCGATGCTGCCCGTGACCACGAGGCTGCGACCCGGGATCGGCGTGCGCGACACGGTCGTGAAGACGCCGGCCTTGGTCAGCTGTTCGGCGATGGCATCGGAAAACATGATCCGGCCCTCGGCGATGTTCTGCGCACGCGCGGCCGTCTCGACCGCGTCCCTGGCCGGGCGCAGGTCGTTGGCGGCGAGGTCGAGCACCACGACCTGGTCGTAGTCGGCGATCTTGCGATGGGCCTCGGGGGACTCGGTCTTGAGCGATCCGGTCGAACCGCAGGCGGCGATGGCGAGGACGCAGGTGGCGGCGGCAAGGCGGAGCAGACGCATGGCGATCTCCGGTAGCGGGGGCTGGCGGCGCGACTATAGCGCGCCGGTGCCGGCGCACAGGGTTCCCCGGTGGGCGGTCGCCCGTCCCCCGGGCGGGAAACCGGGCGCCTCAAGTCCGCGGCAGGGTGACGCCGGTCTGGCCCTGGTACTTGCCGCCGCGATCCTTGTACGAGGTCTCGCAAGCCTCGTCCGATTCCAGGAACAGCATCTGCGCCACGCCCTCGTGGGCGTAGATCCGCGCCGGCAGCGGCGTGGTGTTGGAGAACTCCAGGGTCACGTGGCCTTCCCACTCGGGTTCGAGCGGCGTCACGTTGACGATGATGCCGCAGCGCGCGTAGGTGCTCTTGCCGAGGCAGATGGTCAGCACGTTGCGCGGGATGCGGAAGAACTCGACCGTGCGCGCCAGCGCAAACGAGTTCGGCGGGATGATGCAGACCTCGCCCTTGAAGTCGACGAAGTTGCGCGAGTCGAAGTTCTTGGGGTCGACGATGGTGGAGTTGATGTTGGTGAAGATCTTGAAGTCGTCGGCGCAACGCACGTCGTAGCCGTAGCTCGAGGTGCCATAGCTGATCATGCCGCCGCCGCTGGCGTTGCGCCGCACCTGGCCGGCCTCGTAGGGCTCGATCATGCCGTGCTGTTCGGCCATGCGGCGGATCCACTTGTCGGACTTGATGCTCATGCGCCTCAGGTGTCCTGGATGACGATCTTGGGGAATGCGAGGCTCTTGTTGCGCGCCCGCATCGACAAGCGGCCGGCGGTGTTGCGCGCGATCTCGCGATAGGCGCGCGCCACGGCCGAGCCCGGGTCGGCTGCCACGGTCGGATTGCCGCCATCGCCGTGCTCGCGGATATGGATGTCCAGCGGCAGCGAACCCAGCAGCGGCACGCCATACTGCTGCGCCATGCTCGCGCCGCCGCCCGAGCCGAAGATGTGCTCGGCGTGTCCGCACTTCGTGCACACGTGGATCGCCATGTTCTCGACCACGCCCAGCACCGGCACCTCGACCTTCTCGAACATGCGCAGCGCCTTGCGCGCGTCGAGCAGCGCGATGTCCTGCGGCGTGGTCACGATCACCGCGCCCGACACCGGGACCTTCTGGCACAGCGTGAGCTGGATGTCGCCGGTGCCCGGCGGCAGGTCGATGACCAGGTAATCGAGATCCTCCCACGCGGTCTCGCCCAGCAACTGCTGCAGCGCCTGCGTGACCATCGGGCCACGCCAGATCATCGGCGTGTCCTCCTCGATCAGGAAGCCGATCGACATGGCCTGGATGCCGTGCGCGCGCTTGGGCGTGATGGTGTGGCCATCGGGTGAGTCCGGACGGCCCGAAAGCCCGAGCATGCGCGGGATGCTGGGCCCGTAGATGTCGGCGTCGAGCACGCCCACGTTGGCGCCCTCGGCGTGCAGCGCCAGGGCCAGGTTCACCGCCGTGGTGCTCTTGCCCACGCCGCCCTTGCCCGATGCCACCGCGATGATGTTGCGGGCATTGCCCAGCGGCGACAGGTCCTTCTGCACCTTGTGCGCCACCACGCGCGAGCCCACGCTGACGGTGGCTGCGGAAACACCGGCTTCGGCCAGCAGCGCGCGCTGCACCTCGGCCACCAGCGTGGGCTGCCACGACAGCGCCGGATACCCCAGCACCAGGTCCACCGCCACCCGATCGCCGTCCACGCCGACGCCACGCACCGCGCCCGAGGACACCAGGTCGGTGCCGGTATGGGGGTCGTGCACGCGCGCGAGCACGGCGCGCACGCGCTCCTTGAGGACTTCGGACATGGGCGATCGAGGCCGTCGAAATGCGAACCGGTATTGTAGCGGACCGGCTGTGGCGAGCGGCTCCGGGGAAGCGTGAATTTCGAAGCGCGTCCGGGACTGCCGGGATCAGGGTGCCGGCGAGTTTGCTTCACTGTCTGAGCCGGCACCCTGATCCCGACGGGCCCGGACCCCCACGATCGCGAATGCCGCGCTTGCAAGGACCGGTCAGGCGCAAGTCCGTCCCACGAGCCAGCACCAAGCCCGTGGCATACTTGGCCCTGTCCCGACCTTGGCGCCACGCCCGCGGCCACGGGCCCGCTGTGCACCCGCCAAACACCCGCCGATGACCGCCCCGCGCGACCTGCTCGTCACCTGCGCCCTGCCCTACGCCAACGGCCCGCTCCACCTGGGCCACCTCGTGGGCTACATCCAGGGCGACATCTGGGTGCGCTTCCTGCGCCTGACCGGCCATGTCGCGCATTTCGTCTGCGCCGACGACGCGCACGGCACGCCGATCATGCTGGCAGCGGAGAAGGCCGGCACCACGCCCGAAGCCTTCATCGCCGGCATCCAGGCCGGCCACGAGCGCGACTTCGCCGATTTCGGCGTGAATTTCGACGCCTACCACAGCACCCACTCGGCCGAGAACCAGCGCCTGGTGGAGCTCATCTACGCGCGCCTGCGCGCCGGCGGCCATGTCAGCCAGCGCACGATCCAGCAGTTCCACGACCCGCTGCGGTCGATGTTCCTGCCGGACCGCTACATCAAGGGCGACTGCCCGCGCTGCGGCAGCGCCGACCAGTACGGCGACAACTGCGAGAACTGCGGCGCGACCTACTCGCCCACCGACCTCAAGCACCCGCGCTCGATCCTCTCGGGCGCGACCCCGGAGCTGCGCGACTCAGAGCACTATTTCTTCGAGCTCGACCACTTCAGCCAGATGCTGCGCGAATGGCTGCGCGGCGACGTCGCCCACGCGGGCGTGAAGGCCAAGCTGGCCGAGTGGCTCGACGGCGGCCTGCGGCCGTGGGACATCTCGCGCGACGCGCCCTACTTCGGCTTCCCCATTCCCGACGCCCCGGGCAAGTTCTTCTATGTCTGGCTCGATGCGCCGATCGGGTACCTGAGCGCGTTCCAGGTCCTGTGCGCGCGCAAGGGCATCGACCCGCAGCGGTACCTCGAGCCCGGCCACGACACCGAGATGCACCACTTCATCGGCAAGGACATCGTCAATTTCCACGGCCTGTTCTGGCCGGCGGTGCTGCACGGCGCCGGCCTGCGCGTGCCGACGGCGCTGCACGTGAACGGTTACCTGACCGTCGACGGCGCCAAGATGTCGAAGTCGCGCGGCACCTTCGTGATGGCGCGCGCCTGGCTCGACCATGGCCTGGATGCCGACGCGCTGCGCTACTACTACGCGGTGAAGTCCTCTGGCGGCGTGGTCGACCTCGACCTCAACCTCGAGGACTTCGTCGCCCGGGTCAATGCCGACCTGGTCGGCAAGTTCGTCAACATCGCCAGTCGTTGCGCCGGCTTCATCGGCAAGCGCTTCGGCGGCAAGCTTGCGGCGCTGTTGCCGGCACCGGAGTTGTATGCGCGATTCGTCGCCGTGCGGACCGAGATCGAGGCCGCCTACGCCGGCGACGACTTCGCCCGCGCCACTCGCCTCACCATGGCCCTGGCCGACGAGGCCAACCGCTACATCGACGAGCACAAACCCTGGGTGATCGCCAAGGACCCGGCGCGCGAGGCCGAGCTGCATGCGGTGTGCACGCAGGGCCTCAATCTGTTCCGCGTGCTGGCGGCGTACCTCAAGCCGGTGATCCCGACCACGGCGGACCGGGCCGAGCGCTTCCTGCGTGCGCGCATCGAGCGCCTGTCCGACATCGACGCACCGCTGCTGGCGCACGCGATCGCCGAGTTCGAGCCCCTGTTGACCCGCGTGGACCCCAAGGCCATTACCGCCATGATCGAAGCCTCGAAGGATTCGCTGCAGCCGGTGGCTGCATCCCCCGTGGGAGCGGCTGCAGCCGCGACAGTCACTTCGCTTGCCGCGGTGCCCGTCGCGGCTGAAGCCGCTCCCACAGGCCAGGTCGCGGTTGCCGCCGGGACCATCGGCATCGACGAATTCGCCAAGGTCGACCTGCGCATCGCGCGCATCGTCGAGGCCTCGGCGGTGCCGGAGGCGGACAAGCTCTTGCGGCTGGTGCTCGACATCGGCGGCGAACGGCGCCAGGTCTACGCCGGTATCAAATCGGCCTACGATCCGGCCACGCTGGTGGGACGGCTGACGGTGATGGTCGCCAACCTGGCGCCGCGCAAGATGCGCTTCGGAATTTCGGAGGGCATGGTGCTTGCCGCCAGCGACGAGCGCGGCGGCCCCTTCCTGCTCGCGCCCGACAGCGGCGCCGAGCCCGGCATGCGGGTGCGCTGAGGCACGCGCCGGCGCAGACGCCTCATGGAGCTCGACGTCGCAGCCATCGACGCGCTCCTGCCGCAGACCCAATGCGGCCAGTGCGGCTACGGCGCGTGCCAACCCTACGCCGAGGCGCTCGCCCGCGGCGAGAGCGACATCAACCGCTGCCCGCCAGGCGGCCTTGCCGGCATGCGCGCGCTGGCGCGCCTGCTCGATCGGGCCGAGAAGCCCATCGATCCCGAATGCGGGGTGGCCAAGCCGCGAATGGTCGCGGTGGTCGACGAGCCCTTGTGCATCGGTTGCACCAAGTGCATCCAGGCCTGCCCGGTCGACGCGATCGTCGGCGCCCAGGGCCGCATGCATGCCGTGCTGGCCGAGGAGTGCACGGGTTGCGAGTTGTGCATCCCGCCCTGCCCGGTCGATTGCATCGACCTGTTGCTGATCGAGCCTGCGCCGCGGGACGCTGCTGCCGAAAGCGCATGGCAGGCCTGGCTCGCCGAAAAAGCCCTGCTCGGCCGGCGCCGCTACCGCGAGCGCGCGGCGCGTCTCGAACGGCAGTCGCGGCAGCGCGATGACGCGCTCGCCGCGCGCCGGCAGGCGTTGGCCACGGCGCCCGTCGACGCCGTGGCTGCCGCTCTGGCGCGGGTGCAGGCCCGCAAGCAATCGGGGCCGGGCAAGGACCCGGGAGCCGGCGCATGAAGCCGGCCCAGCGCCTCGAAGCCTTCCGGCGCCTGCGAGCGCTCAACCCGCGCCCGACCACCGAGCTCGACTACGGCACGCCCTTCGAACTGCTGGTCGCGGTGATCCTCTCGGCCCAATCCACGGACATCGGGGTCAACAAGGCGACGCAGCGCCTGTTTGCCGTTGCCCGCACGCCGCAGGCGATGCTAGAACTGGGCGAGGAAGGCCTCAAGCGCCACATCGCTTCCCTCGGGCTCTACAACGCCAAGGCCAGGCACCTCATCGGCACCTGCCGGGCGCTGCTGGATCGCCACGCGGGCGAGGTGCCGCGCGAACGCGCGGCGCTCGAGGCGCTGCCCGGCGTCGGGCGCAAGACCGCCAACGTGGTGCTCAATACCGCGTTCGGCGCAGCCACGATCGCGGTCGACACCCACATCTACCGGGTCGCGCGGCGCCTGGGGCTGTCGCGGGGCCGCACACCGCTGGCGGTCGAGCACGACCTGCTGCGCGTGGTACCGGACGAATTCCGCCAGGATGCGCACCATTGGCTGATCCTGCATGGCCGCTATGTGTGCCAGGCGCGCAAACCGCGCTGCTGGGACTGTGTGCTG
>Ga0209254_10000698_pt1 | contig 28645 bp, 17 predicted proteins | sample FrelakmetDIP11DI_FD_187148 | JGI IMG/M metagenome (GOLD analysis project Ga0209254, IMG submission 187148) | Freshwater lake sediment microbial communities from the University of Notre Dame, USA, for methane emissions studies - DIP11 DI (SPAdes)... | ecosystem: Environmental > Aquatic >... | reverse complement strand
CCATCACGCCGCGGTGCTGTGGGTCGATTCGCAGGGAGAGCGCATCAAGGTCTGGTCCGTGTCTCGGCCGGGCCCTCGAGCCCTGATCTATTTCGGCGGCAATGCGGAGGACGTGGGCGCAAACCTCGTCGAATTCACTTCGGCATTTCCGTCGCACTCGCTTTACCTCGTGAACTACCGTGGCTACGGCGGCAGCAGCGGCCGACCGAAGGAAGCCGCCCTGGTTGCCGACGCGCTTGCCGTGTTCGATCGCGTGCACACAGCGCACGCCCACGTGGCTGCGATGGGCCGCAGCCTCGGCAGTGGCGTCGCGGTCCAGCTCGCAAGCGCCCGGCCGGTGGAGCGGCTGGTGCTGGTCACGCCGTACGACAGCCTCGTGAACCTGGCGTCGGAGTATTTTCGCTGGCTGCCGGTCGGGATGCTGCTTCGCGACCGGTACGACTCGGCCCGTCACGCGCGCAAGGTCGCAGTCCCGGTGCTGCTCGTGATCGCCGCCGAGGACGAGATCATCCCGATGCGCCGGTCGCGCGCGCTGGCCGACATGTTGCGGCCGGAGCAGGCGTCGGTGGTCGTAATCGACGGCGTCGGCCACAACACGCTCGACGATTCGCCCGAGTATCTGCAGGCTGTCGGCTCATTCCTCGGTGCGCACCGGTGAGCCGGATGCTTGAACCCCACGGCGGCTGGCAGCGCGCCGGGCCGGGGACGGCGCCTCACCCGCGTGCGTCGATCACGCTGCCATTCCTTGCGCTGATGCTGTCTTTCGTGCGGCCAGCGGGCGCCGCCGGGCAGATTGATCTGCACGTGGATCGCGACGCGGATCTGCTGCGGGTGCGCGCGACCGTCGCGGCCGCGGCGCCCGCCGAGCTCTGCTACTCCGTGATCGCGGATTTCGATCACCTCGCCGACTTCATCCCGGGCCTCGTGTCCAGCAGGATCGTGAGCGAGCCCGGAAAGCCGTTGGAGCTGCGCCAGGTCGGGGAGACCACGCTCGGCCTGTCCCGGTACACGATCGACGTGACGCTCGCGCTCATGACCGACCCCCCGCGGCGGATCAACTTCACGAGAGTCGCGGGCAACCTTCTGGTGATGCAGGGGAGCTGGCAGGTCGAGGGCGACGGCGACGGTTGCAGGATCGACTACCGCACGGACATGCAGCCCGAGTTCTGGGTGCCGCCGTTGATCGGGGCTTTGCTCGTGCGGCACCAGGTGGCGTTGCAGCTGCACGGTCTGAAAGCTGAAATCGACCGACGCGCCGCGATTCAACTTCCGTGACGCATCGGCCGACTCGGTTCATTCGACGACCACCGCCGTACCACTCGCCGACACCATCAGCATGCCGTTCCCCTGGCCGAGTACCTCGTAGTCGAGGTCGACGCCGATCACGGCGTTCGCACCGAGGTCGGCGGCGCGCTGCTGCAGTTCCTCGACCGCGATGTCACGTGCACGCTGCAGCTCGCGCTCGTAGGTTGCCGAGCGCCCGCCGACGAGATCGCGGATCCCGGCGAAAACGTCCTTGAAGACATTGGCGCCGAGGATGGCCTCGCCCGCCACGATGCCGCAGTACTTCGTGATCCTGCGACCCTCGATGTTGGGAGTCGTCGTCACCAGCATGGGTTTCCTCCTCGTGCGCACCAGCGCCTGTTGCAGCCTGCCGACCCGCCCCTGCCTTCGCAAGCGCGGCGGTCCCTGGCATCGATCGCACCGCCGGATAGACCCATTCCAGGGCGAGCACGCGCAAGGGGGTGTTGACCGGTAAGCGGGGTGGCGTATGTTGAGCGCCGGTAGCGCTCCAACCAAGGGAGATCCAGATGCCAATCGAAATGAGCGAGTTCATCGAGCAGCAGATGAAAGGACTCAACGAGTTGGTCGGCGACCTGAAACGCTCGCGGGTCGCAGCCGCGCGACGCGCCGCGACGGAGTCCGCGGCGCGCGTCAAGTCGCTTAACACCCGCGTACGGGAGCTCGCGCACTCAGGCGTGCGACTTACCTACATCTCCCACGGGGCGGTGCAGGGCCTGCTCGAGCTTCAGGCCGACATCGTCAATTCCGCGCTCACCGAAGCGGCGGAACAGCTGCAGCGCATGGCCTACACGGAGAGCGTGCGCGATCTCGCAAGCATGCAGACCGAGGTACTCCAGGCAGCCCGACAGCGCATCGTGGACGACATCGGGCGTGCGGTGGCGATCCTCAAGACAGCTGCCAGCGAGGCGCGGAAGGTCGCGACACCGGCGAGGGCAAAGCCGGCCGCGGCGGCGAAGAAGACCCGCACGACTGCCCGCCGCAAGGCCAAGGTGGCCGCGCCCGCCAAGGCGGCAGCCAGGGGTCGCGCCAAGCGAGGCGCGACGCGGCGCGCCAAGACGCGATCGCGCGGCTGAGCCTCGCCCATGCCGATCCACAGCCCGATCCTGGCACCGGCGATCGTGCTGGTGCTCTGGTCGCTGTTCATGCTGGCGTGGCTCGCCATCACCCGCTTGCCGGCCATGTCCAAGGTTGGGATTCGTCTGGATAGCGTCGTTGGGAGCCGAGGAGTCAATCTCGAGGGCGTCATCCCCGACCGCGTGAACTGGAAGTCGCACAACTACGCACACCTGATGGAGCAGCCCACGCTGTTCTACGTCACCGTGGTGATCCTCGCGCTGGTAGGCGAGGGCGGAGGCGTCAACCTGCAGCTCGCCTGGGCATACGTGGGGCTGCGCATCGTGCACAGCCTGGTTCAGTCGCTGTGGAACCGGGTGATCGTGCGCTTCACGATCTTCGGGATGGCCACGCTGGCATTGCTCGGGCTCGCGATCAACGCGGCGCGAGCGACGCTATAGGCCCACGCCGGGAGAAGTCGCTCCGGCGTGGGCTGTTGCGTGACATAGCCATCGTCAGCCGCGGCGGCCTTTCCTTCGGGTGGGGACTTTCCTGGCGGACTTCTTGGCGGGTTTCGTGGCGGCTCCGGAGCGCTTCGCGGGCTGTCGCCTGGCAGCTGGCATCCTGGCAGGAGGCTTCCTTGCTGGTGCCGCCGGCGCCTCGGGAGTCTGCGGTGCTGGCGATCCGTCGGCGCGCGCCACGATGCACTGGCGAAGCCGGTTGAGCATCGCGAACACTGTCCCCTCGTCGGGCTTGAATTGCTCGGCCATGTCCGCAAGGAACTCGAGCTGCTCCACAACCGTCGCGTCCTCGCGTGCGTTGGCCAGGCGGCGAACCTCGCAGTAGCTGTCGACGAGCTCCTTCTCCTCGGTGGCCGTGTCCGGGCCGGCAATCAACGGACCCGAGCGCAGGCGCAGCAGCAGGGTCAGGTCCGCATACGCCGCGAGGTCCCACAGGTCCGGTTCCCGCTCGATCTTTGCCCCGAGCGCAGCGCGCGCGGAAATCAGCCGCTGATCCAGGTCCGACGGAGCATCGGCCTGAACGTGGGGTGATCGCTGCTGCCACTTCAACACGAGATCGAGCGCGCCCCAGTTCACCAGCGCGTAGTTCGTGCCGTCCTTCGCCGTGGCGGCTCTCCGGTAACGATCCCGTGCCTCGCGCAGCGCCTTGATGCGTCGGCCGCCCTTCATCCACGCAAGTCGCTTGTAGGCGCTGCCGAGGACGGACAAGCGCTCGTTGGTGAGGGCCTGGATATCGGGATTCAGCCGGTCGAGCCGCGCGATCGCGCTGATGATACGTGCCAGGAACTCCGGCGGCTTCCGCGGGCCTCGCCTGCGGCCCGTGCGCGCTGCGGCCTGCGCAGTGCTGGCGCGCCACTCGCTGACGGCAATCCGGCACTCGCAGTTGGTCCACTGCTCCATGTCCTGCATGGTCAGGCCACCGTCCTCCTGTGCGAAGGCGCGCTCATAGCATCCGATAGCTGCATCGAACTGGAACGCGGCGTTGTAGACGCGCGCCAGCGCGGCCCAGGCCCGACCGCTGCGACTCCACGCAGTATCGTCCTCGATCATCTGGCGCCAGTCGTCGAGTTGCTTCAGCAGCGAGGCGAGGTCCGAGTCGTCCGCGCAGTCGATCTGCGCACGCAGCTCCTCGATGCGATTGATGAGCTGCTCGAGCGAAGCCGGTATCTCTGGCCGCCCCGTGCGGGCGGGCGCTTGGTCGATGAGGAAGAAATCGGGGTCACCGTAGCACTGGTAGGCGCCCCAGGTGTTGGCGTATGGGTGCTGCTGACTCGTGGCCTGCCGCGCCGCGAGCACCGCATCACCGAAGTGCGCACCGTCGAGCATCCTCTTGTAGAACTCGAGCGCGAACGTCTTGGCCGCCGCATCGTCGACCGCCCAGCCGGCCGCCACGACGGCACGAACGCCGAGCCGCATGAACTGCGTCGCGACATTCGCAGCGAACTTGCTGAAGTCGTCGCGCGTCGATTGCAGGCCCGCGGCCGCACGATCACGCCCCTCGACGTAACCCAGGTGGCAGCAGTTGATGAAGACGAGCTCGGGTACCCGCCTCATCTGTTCCACCTCGCCCGGCGTCAGGAACACGTCTCCGCCGAGCACCATGCCGGTGACGGGCAGCACCTTCTTCAGCTTTCTCAGCCCCGCCTCTGGCGAGGGCTGCCCGCAGGCCTCGCAGTCCTCCGTGGGCGGCCTGGGCCTCCACTGGTATGCACCGTGGCCCGCGAGATGCACGATCTGGTACGGAGCAGCGTACAGGGCGCGAATGATGTTCCCCGAGTTCTCCTGGATGCGCTGCACGACCTCGAAGCGATGATCCTTGCGGAACAGTTCCGCGACGGCTTCTGCTTCTGCGCGCGCGCCGGGCAGCGGACGGAAAGGCCCGTCCTCGGGCAACTCGGGATCGCCGACGACGAGGACCCGTCGCTCGAGGCTCCGTACCGGTGCCTCGCGGAACTGCTTGAGCTCGAGCTGCCGGAGCAATCCGCGGTTGAGCGCGATCGGCGTGCCGTCGCCGTCCAGGCGGTTCTCGAGCATCTCCCATGGATAACGCGCCGCCTCCTCGTCCAGCACGAGCACGAGCTTGTCCCGGTTGGGGGACTGCTCCTTGATCGCATTCGGCAGCAGCAGCTCGAACAGCGTGCGGCACACCTCCGGATCGTTCTGGGTCTTGCCGATGGTCTTGCTGACGAACTGGTCAACGAGCGAGCGCTGCGTCGCCACGAGCCGTGATTCCGCGCGGGCGCGCCGCGTCAGCGCCACGAACCGCAATTCGCCGTCCTCGGCCTCGCCTTCCGGCACACCGCCCTTGATCTGCAATCGCTGCCACCACCCCTCCGCCTCCTTGAAGATCAGCTGGCTGCGTGCACCGCGACGCGTCTCGAGCCGCGCCGTCGTCGCGACCCGCCCCCTGAATCGTGCGTGTTCGGCCAGGAAGCCCAGGTCCTCGATTGCCTGCAGCGCCTTCGACTGCAGCAGCTCGACGATCTCCAGCGTCCCGATGCGGATGGGCCGCTTCGCGTCGCGCAGCTCCTGGTTGGCAGCCAGCACTCCCTCGAGCACCGCCAGCACGGAGTCCCGCTCGCTCACGCCGCCCGCATTGGTACCAACCAGCAGGGAGCTCACCCCGATCTCTCGGACTTCCCCTGGAACGGCCGCACCGGTGGTCTCGTAGTCACGGTCCGCAAGCTTGATCGCATAGGCCAGCAGGCCCTGGGTGACCGTGGCGACGAGTCCGCCGACGCCAAGTTCGCCGACCTGACCCAGCCCGACGACGATGGCGCCGCGCCATCGGTTCGACGGCGCCGGTCGCCTGCGCAGCACCACCTCGAACGTCTTGAGTTCCCCCGGATAGAGCCCCAGCCGATGCCTCTGGGTCAGGCGACCCTCCAGTTCCCGATCCAGCACGCGCTCCGCGCTGATGATGGTGTCGCCTTGATAGTGGCCGACGACCACCGGCCAATCGGCGAACTTGAGATGACCGTGCATCACGCTGACGCGCAGTGGTGACGACTCGACCCGCCGCCGTCGCGGTTTCTGCGGCGAGCCGCCGAGCGCCGCCGCCGCGATTGCGGCTTCGTCGGGAAGCATGTCGTCGGCGCCGCGCTCGAACTCCCACTCCTGTGCCGCATCACGCGACACCGGCTCTTCCTGCCGCAGCCTGGTCGTGGTGCCGTCACGCAGCAGGTCGAGCAGCGCCGGGAAGTGTTCATCCGCCGAGGGCAGGCTGCCGTGCACGACGCCCGGCATGAACCAGGCCTTCTGCTTCGCTACGAGCTCCTCGGGGATGCCGCCATCCCACGGCACCTGGCCGTCGCCGCGGTTGGTCGCCCTGAACCGGATCTTGCCGCGCTCGAAGCGCATGCCGATGAGCGTTTCCGGTGCCTGGCCCGCGACGTAAACCATCTTCTCGGGATCGACGACGCTGCCGTCGAGGCGCTGACGGAAATCGCGGATCTTCTTAAGGTCCGCTGCGTCGGGTTGCGGCCAGCCGTCGCCGGCAGATTTCGCGTAGCGCTTCCACGTCGCATCGCTCAGGTAGTCGTCGGGATCGCTGGGCATCGCCGGCAGCAGGGACAGCACGCCAGGGAAGCGCGTGATCACGTCGAGCAGCGTCTGCTTGCGGTTCCTTACGTCGGCCAGCGCGAGGCGGGAGATCGTGCTCGACTGGCCCACGATCAGTTCGTTGATGGAATAGGATCCGCGGTTCGGCGTGCCAAGCATCACCAGCCGCGCACCCTCGACCTCGGTCATCGCCTTCCAGACGTCCGCGTGCTGGGCGACCATCGAGCGCGCGACGAGCCCGCCCATCGAGTGGGCAATGATGCGCACCGGCTGCCCGGACGAACCCGTGGATCGAATGGCCTCGCGAACCGCGTCGGCGAGCCGGTTTGCCTCGACCTCGGGCGACTGTCGCCAGTCGTACGGGAACGGGATGACCTTGTGAGTATCGGCCAGGTACTCGATCAGCGCCTCGTAGAACGGCGCGTAGACACCCTTGGGCGAAACGTTCGGCGCCCCGAGCCGCAGGCGCGTGAGCCCGCCAAGGAACAGGGCCGGAGGGCTGAGCCAGACACGCTCGCCGCCGACTGCCAGCTCGCTGCCCATGATTCCGGGAAGCACGAACACGATCGGGCGCGGTCCCGCCGGGCCCCGGCTGACTTCGCGCGCAATCGGCTTCACCGCCGGCCGCATCGACTCGAAGCCGATGGGCGACCCTTCGAGACCCGCGAAGTTCGTGGTTTCCAGTGCCTTGAGCAACGCCGTCGCACTGCGCTCGTTGCGGAAATAGTTGAAGTGATTGACGGTGTCGCCGCGCTGGTACGCGAGCAGTGCCGCTGAGGACTGGGAACGCGGCGCGCCGCCGTACATCGACGGCGTGTTGACGACGAGGTCGTGCTCGCCGTCGTAGAACTTGTCGGCAACGAGCGTGAGGAGGCGCTTCCAGATGCCCTCGGCCTCCAGGTCGCCAGCGATCACCGCAAGCTCGGTCGAAACGAAACGTACGGGACTGTTGATGGAACGAAGCAGGCTCGCATCGGGCAGCATCGCTGCCAGCCCGGGCAGCACTTCTGGCCGCGTCTTCTGCTTGATGACGCAGGCCAGGAAGTCGCCGAGCGTGTCGACGAGCTCGGCGATGGGTGTCGCCCTCGCTGCGAGCGAGCCGACGTTGAGCAGGATCTGCGCCCAGCGATCGAGGCGCTTCGATGCCAGCGACGTCCCGAGCGCCGGGCAGGCTACGCGCACGAAGCGACGCACGCGAACATTCCGCTCGCGCAGGCGGCCGAGCACCCGGTTCAGCTCCACCAGCTTCTTCGCCGATTCGAGCAGCGCCCTGGCTGCTTCCTTGCGCTCGTCCGCGTCGAGTTCCGTGGCGGCCTCGAGCCAGCCTGCATCGCGCGCGAGATTTACGTCGTCCTTGTCGAAGGGCGTCTCTCCCGCAGGGACAGTCATGCGACAGAGCAGTTCGCCGACGAGGCCGCCGCGGGAGTGGCTCACAAGATCGATGACCGTGTCATTGCGGACGAGTGCCTCGAGCTCGCGCGCCAGGTCGAGAGCGTTATCGATCGGGCCCTCCGTCAGCGAACGGTGGTCGAAGCCGTAGACATGTTCCCCGTAGAGCTTGCGCAAACCGGCGAGCGTGTCCGCGCGCTGCGAGCTCCAGAGGTCGCCGAAGCTGCCGTAGGTGCTCGATGCCGTGCCGTGAATGAAGACCAGGATCGGCGAGCCGCCGATGCTGCGTTCGCTGCCGGCGGAGGCCCCCGCCGCGGGCAATGGCTCTGGCGCGAATTCACCGCGCACCATGTTGCAGCGATGCAGTCCAAGCCCGATTCGTCGCGGTGTTCCCTTTTTCGGATCGTCCTTCTTCTCCTCGAAGGCGCGCGCGAGCGCGAGCGTCGCTTGCTTGCCGACGTCGACCTTGACGCCGATCACCTTGAGGGATTTGAGGACCCAGCGCAGCACGCCGCGCGTGGCTGCAGCGCCACCGCCCACGGACAGCGAGTCGGGCACTCCGAGCAGCCCGGGCTCCCCGGCTTCGCGAGTACCCTCCTCGCGCAGCTTCGCTTCGTACTCGTCGGCGGTGAGCCAGAGGCGCAGCCCGTCTTCGTACTCGAGTTCGATCAGGTCGTCCTTGCCGACGACGACGTCCATCTGTCGCTCGATTCCGGCTCGCGTGCCGCCGGGGCGGAACTCTGCCTTGACCTCGACCTTGACCTGCTCCGTCCGCAATGCCGAGGAGCCCGCTCGTGGTACCGCGTAGCCGCGGATTCGCCTCTGTGTGGAGCTAACCATGATGGACTTTCTCCATGGACGCGACGTCGCGCGGTCGTGCAGCGTTTCCTGTACCCGTCACGCGACTGGCGACAGGAACGGTGCGTCGAGCCGTGCCTTCTGCCCTTCGAGCTGCGGAACCTGATCGTAGCCGCCGCGTGAGATCTTGGCGCTGACGCGCTCGTGAAGCTCGCGATGCGTCAGCGGGCCGCGCGCGCTGGTCAGCACGTCGACGAGGTAGTAGGTGAGCGCACCGTTGTAGCTGCCCTTGATCCACGCGTCCGCCGAGGTCTGGTCGGCACGACACCCGGAGATCAGGATCTCGCGCATCCCGGCAACAGCGACGACGTCGCGATTGCGACGCATGCTCCTGGAGGATTGGTGCAGGGTGCCGCGTACCGTGCCCCTCGTACGTCGCCCGGACTCGACTGCCGCCAGATCCCAGGGGCTCGGCAGATAGCGCTCCATCACCGGCGCGTCGGGCGGGACGACAGCGCGCGTGATGCTGCCGGAATGGCAGCAGTCGGTGATGAACGTCAGACTGACGCCGTCCGGCATTGCCTTCACGGTCTTCCTGATGAAATCGTCCCGGAGCGGGTTCTTCCAGTCGAGGTCCGTCGGGCAGAGGATTTCGTCGCGCCGGTCGGCCTCGTCGCCATCGTCGTCCGGAACGTTCGAGCCATGGCCTGAAAAGTGCACCAGCAGCACGTCGCCTGTCCTGGCCTTGAGCACCAGGGAGGCGATTGCGGCCTCGATGGCTTTCCTGGTGGCGGCGAAGTCGAGCAGCGTCGCGATGTCGGTCGCCCTGAAGCCATAGGCACCCGTGAGGACGGCCTTCATGTTCTTGACATCGTTGACGCAACCGCGCAGATCCGCCCCTGCCATGCGATAGCGGTTCACACCGATCAGCACTGCCTTCTTGGCCATAGGAGTTCGCCTCTTGCTTGCTGAATGAAGCCCACCGGACGAGCCCGGTCGGCGCCCTGCCGTCGCGCTCGGATCCCTTGAGTGGGTGCTTGTGGACGCCTGTAGGGAGACATGGAAGCGCACCGCTGTCTCATGCACGCGCGCCGGGCTGCTGCGTGTTCCTGCTCCCTCGACACCGGACGCAAAGCATCCCCAGTAACTGCTCCGCCTCGATGCTACTCCCCGATCAGGAAGTCTGGACATCACCCGTTCGGGTGATTCGATCACACCAGGACTGTCCGGCACTGGTTCGCGGCTGGACTCCGAGCCTCCCCGGGATCGGTAGACTCGCTGCATCGCATTCCCATTCCGTCGGGATCGAAGGACGACAGATGCGCGTTCGTGCCGGGGCACTCATTTGTCAAGCAGCGGCACAGCATCGCCGCAAGCCAGCAGGAACGTGTCCGTTGCGGTCGATACCCGGTGTCCCTGGACCGCGCATCGCCGCCTTGTACGCGATGACGCTGCTGCTCCTGCTGCCCGGTGTCACGGCACGTGCCGCCGAGCCATCGCCGCCGCGCTACGGCATGGAGCTCAAGGAGGCCTGGATTCCACTGCCCGACGGCGTGCGTCTCGCCGCCGACCTGTACATGCCCACGGGCGCGGCGGCCGGCGACAGGTTTCCGGTGCTGCTCGAGTACCTGCCCTACCGCAAGACCGAGGCGCGCGGGCGCAACTGGCCGATGTACTCGTACTTCGTCGAGCGCGGCTACGCGATCGCGCGCGTCGACATCCGCGGCACCGGCAACAGCGAGGGCACGCTCGTGCCCCACGAATACTCCGACATCGAACTCGTGGACGGCGAGTCGGTGATCGACTGGCTCTCGAAGCAGTCGTGGTCGAACGGCAACGTCGGGATGTTCGGCATTTCGTGGGGCGGCTTCAATGCGATCCAGATGGCGGGGCGCGGGCCGCCCGCGCTCAAGGCCTTCATCGCGATCGACGCCACCGAGGATCTGTACCAGGAAGACGTCCATTACATGGACGGCATCATGCACCTCGACTCCTGGGAGATGAGCCAGGACCTCGACAACGCGCGCCCGGGCGCGCCCGATTACGTGATGGACGAGGCGTACTTCCGCGACCGCTTCGACACGCCGCCGTGGATGCTGACGTGGAAGCGCGAGCAGCGCGACGGGCCATTCTGGGACCGCGCGTCCTGGCGCGGACGGCAGTCGGAGATCAAGGTGCCGGGCTTCCACATCGGCGGCTGGTACGACGGCTACCGCGATTCGCTGCCGCGCATGCTGCAGCACGCGGGCGGCCCGGTGAAGGCGATGATCGGGCCGTGGTCGCACGCGTTGCCGCACGAACCCTATCCCAAGCCCGGCATGGAGTGGCGGCACGAAGCCGTGCGCTGGTTCGACCACTGGCTGAAGGGAGTCGACACTGGGATCCTGCGCGAGCCGCGCTTCGCGGTATACATCCGCGACTGGCATCCCCCCGGCCCCTACCTGGACACCGCACCCGGCCGCTGGCGCTGGGAAGACGGCTGGCCGATCGCGCGCACCGAACAGCGCGTGCTGCACCTGCGCGACGACCGCACTCTCGGAGTCGCAGAACCGCAGCCGACGACGCACCGGCTTCGCTACGTGCCCGGCGTCGGCATCGAGGCGGGCGGACCGGTGATGTGGTGGGGCGACGTGGCCCACGACCAGCGGCCGACCGACGCGTACAGCCTGGTCTACGACTCCCTGCCGCTGACCGAGGATCTCGAGATCCTCGGCCTGCCCCGCGCGCTGCTCACGGTCAGCGCCGACGCCCCGCGCGCGAACTGGATTGCACGCATCTCCGACGTGGCGCCCGACGGCACCGTAACGCAGGTCGCCGGGGCCGGTTTCAACGGCAATCACCACAAGTCGGCGCGGGCCCCCGAGCTGCTGGTGGCGGGCCAGGCCTTCCCCCTCGACATAGAAATGCACTTCACGTCATGGGTTTTCCCCAAGGGCCATCGCATCCGCGTGGCGGTAAACAACGCGCAATGGCCGATGCTGTGGCCGTCGCCGCACCTGATGACCACCACGCTCGCGATTGGCGGGGACCAGGGCGCACGGGTGATCCTGCCGGTCATCCCCCGCTCGTCGCGACCGGCTCCGGTGTTCAAGCCGCCGCAGGCGAGCCCCGCGCTCGCGGGCTTCGAGGACATCGAGACCGGCACGTCGTCGGGGTACGGCGAGATTTCCGAGGTGCGCCGCAACCCGCAGACCGGCGACGTCACGGCGGTCGCCACGAACGGCGGCAGCTCGCGCTACCCGTGGGGCACCGAGACGTACCAGGAACGCATCGAGCACACGACCTCGGACGCGCATCCCGAGCGGACCTCGATGACCGGCACGCACCGCATGGAAGTCGACCTGCCGGGCCGCAAGCTGCGCTGGGAGGCCACGCTGGTGTTCCGCAGCGACCTGACCGGTTACGACTACGAGTACGAGCGCCGCGTGTTCGAGAACGACAGGCTGCTGCGGGAGAAGCGCTGGATGCAGCGGTTCCCGCGCGACCCGTGAGTCAGCGCACGAGTCCCGGCCGCGTCAAGGCGCGCTTGCCAATCTCGATGGACCCGACTTCCCGGCCCGCCTCCGCCGTGCGACCCGGGCACGCGGCCCGCGTTCCTGCCTTGACAGAAACAGGCGCTTGGAAGTCCTATCCATCAGGCCCGGTTCGCGGGCGGATTCTCGAAAGGGACAAGACGATGAGGCTGAAGCTTGGTGCCGCAGCTGCGGTGATTCTTGCGCTCCTGCTGGCGGGTGCGGCAACTCGCGCGAGCGAGCCGGCCGCAGCGGTGGCGCCGGCGAAGGCGGTGACGCCCGCGGCGCGCTACGGCGCGTGGGGCATCGACCTCGACGGCATGGACCGCTCCGTGAAGCCGGGGGACGACTTCTTTCGCTACGTGAACGGCAAGTGGGCCGATACGACGCCGATGCCGCCCGACAAGACGCGCTACGGCGCCTTCGACGCGCTGCGGGACCGGTCGGAGTTGAGCGTGCGAGGGATCCTCGACCGCTGGGCCGCCGACAAGAGTCTCGAGCCGGGCTCGGAAGAGGCGAAGGTCGCGGCAACCTACCGCAGCTTCCTCGACGAGGCGAAGGCCGAAGAGCTGGGCCGTAAGCCGATCGACCCGCATCTCGCCGCGATCCGCGAGGCGAAGAGCCGCGACGACGTGGCGCGCTTCATGGCGGGTACGAACGTGGGCTTCGGGCGCGCGCTCGTCGCCCCCGCGGTCTTCGACGACCAGAAGCACCCGGAGCGCTACGCGCTCTACCTGTCGCAGGCGGGGCTCGGCCTCCCCGACCGCGAGTTCTACCTGCGCGAGGAGTTCAAGCGGCAGAAAGAGCGTTACCGGAAGTACGTCGCCGACATGCTCGGACTGGCCGGCTGGGACGAGCCTGAGAAGAACGCAGCCGCGATCGTCGAACTCGAGACGAAGATCGCCGAGGCGCACTGGACGCGCGCCGAAAGCCGCAACCGCGACAAGACCTACAACCCGGCAACCGTCGCCGAGCTCGAGAAGGGCTCGCCGGGCTTCCCCTGGGCCCTCTACTTCGACGAGTCGGGTCTCGGCAAGGCCTCGCGCGCCGTCGTCCGCCAGAACACGGCGTTCCCGAAGCTCGCGGCGATCTGGGCCGAGACTCCGGTCGAGACGCTCAAAGCGTGGCAGGCGTTCCACCTCGCCGACAGCGCGGCGCCGTTGCTGTCGAAGTCGTTCGTCGACGCGCACTGGGAGTTCCGCGAGAAGTTCCTGAACGGTGCCGAGGAGCAGCGTCCGCGCTGGAAACGCGCCGTCGCGGCCGCCGAGCTGGCGATGGGTGAGGCGATCGGTCGGACCTACGTGAAGGAGAACTTCCCGCCCGAGTCGAAGGCGATGATGGAGCAGCTCGTGGGCGACCTGCGCACCGCGATGAAGGGACGTATCGAGGGCCTCGAGTGGATGGAGCCCGAGACCAAAGCGAAGGCGCTCGAAAAGCTCGCCAAGTTCGGCCTCAAGATCGGCTACCCGTCCAAGTGGCGCGACTACTCGAAACTCGATGTGAAGGAAGGCGACCTCTTCGGCAACGCGGAACGGGCGGTGCGGTTCGAGTGGGAGTACGACGTCAACCGCATCGAGCAGCCGGTGGACGACGAGGAGTGGGGCATGACGCCGCAGACCGTCAACGCCTACTATTCGTCGACTAAGAACGAGATCGTCTTCCCCGCCGCGATCCTGCAGCCGCCGTTCTTCGACCCCAAGGCCGACCCGGCCGTGAACTACGGCGCGATCGGCGGCGTCATCGGCCACGAGATCACGCACGGCTTCGACGACCAGGGCCGCAAGTCGGATGGCGACGGCGTGCTGCGCGACTGGTGGGCTGCCGAGGACGCGGCGAAGTTCGAGGCCCAGGCGGCGAAACTCGGCGCGCAGTACGAGGCGTTCGAGTTCAAGCAGCTGCCGGGCCTGCATCTGACCGGCAAGCTGACGATGGGCGAGAACATCGGCGACCTCGGCGGCGTGCTGCTCGGATACGACGGCTACCGAATTTCACTCGACGGCAAGCCGGCGCCCGAGATCGACGGCTTCACGGGCGCCCAGCGCGTCTTCATGGGGTGGGCGCAGGTGTGGCGGACGCTCTACCGCGACGACTCGCTCCGCCAGCAGCTCGTCAACGGCCCGCACTCGCCGGGGCAGATCCGCGCGTTCGCGCCGCTCCGGAACGTCGATGCCTGGTACGAGGCGTTCGGCGTCAAGGAAGGCGATGCGAGCTACGTGAAGCCCAAGGATCGCGTCCGCATCTGGTAGAGGCGAGCCGCGAACGACGTCACGACCTCCGCTCGACGCTGCCGTGAAAGGGATACGCGCGCGTTTCGGTCGCGCCTCGCATCCTGCGGATCAGTGTCGCCGAACGTCTGCTCGCGACACGACAGTGCTATGGCTGTGCTCCGCAACTACTCGATCACGCCGACGCTGGCGCCAGCAGATACTCGTGATGCAAGCCACCCAGCACCATCTGGCACGCACTGCGAGACGCTCGCCGATCCAATGACGGTCGGGTTGTGTCGCAGTCGGTCGCCCAACGCTGATCGCCGCGCGGGCGGCCCAAAGGTCGCTTCGGAAGGTACTCGCGCAACGTCCGCGCAGAGACCCGCAGACAGAGCTTCAGCAGCAATGCATTCGCGATGAGCTCTTCGCGCGCCAGAGTGGACTCTCGCTCGCCATGCGCCGGATCAGCCGGCGCAGTGCCAGTGGAATCGGCCTGCCTCCCGGTCTTGACCTGAGGCGCCAGCCTGCTCGGTGCCAGCGGATCAGCGTCTCGGGCCGAACCACCACCAGAGCATCCCGCCAATCGAAGAGCCGGGTCGGCAACGCCAGCGACACTCGGGTCTTGGCGTCAATGCGCCTCGGCTTGACGCCGCGCTCCTGGTACAGCGCAGGTACGCGGCGCAGAAAGAAGTTCTCCGCCGCGACGGATCGCCGACATTCCACGACAACACAACGGGGCCGGCCAAGTCGGCGAGCAGCCGAAGGACAATTCAAGCCGAAACGATCACGCCACAGGTCGGTGAAGGTCCCGCCATGGCGTCAGCTCGTCCCGGATTCAGCACCTGCGGAGCAAAGGACTCGACCGCGACGAGCTACTTGTCAGTCCCGCAATGGAATCGTCACGAGAGCGTCGCCTGACTGAAACGCCGTCGACGTATCCCTATTGCCGTGTTGGTGCGGCCAACCTGCAGCGGACCGTCGCGGCTTGATAGCGGCCCGGGCTGACCCATTCGATCGACCAGACGCGGCCCTTCGGGACCCCGTTTGCAGCCCTTGAACCTGCCGCCGCGGCTGTGCACACCACTCACCCAGGGAGAGATGCTCCATCATGTTCAGCCCGAAGAACGGAATTCGCGGCGCGCTGGCGACCGCACTCATCGCTGGCCTCGTCGCTCCGGCGCTCGGCGCGCCGGGCGATACGGTGCTCGTCCACGATGTCCAGGGCGCCGGCGCCAGTGTGGCCATCACCACGACGGTGACCGTCGAGGCAGTGGTCGTGGCCGACTACCAACGCAGCGACCAGCTTCGTGGGTTCTTCCTGCAGGAGGAGGACCGCGATGCCGACAGCAACCCGGCCACGTCCGAAGGCATCTTCGTCTTCTGCAACAGCTGCCCGACGAACGTCACCGTCGGCGACCTCGTGCGCGTGACCGGCACGCCCGGTGAGTTCTTCGGCATGAGCCAGATCAGCGTCGCCGTCACCGGCGGCGAGGTCAGCATCCAGAGCAGTGGCAACCCGCTGCCGACGCCCGCGACCATCGATCTGCCCGCGGCCGGCAGCACGCGCTCGGCGGCGACCTTCGAACCGGTGGAGGGCATGCTGGTACGGTTCGCCGACCCGCTGGTGGTGAGCGAGTACTTCGAGCTCGCGCGCTTCGGCCAGCTGGTGCTGACCGCCGACGCGCGCCCGACACAGTTCACCGATGCCAGCGAGCCCTCTGTGGCCGGCTACGCCGCGTTCCTTGCCGACCTCGCGAGCCGGCGGATCATCCTGGACGACGATAACAACCTCCAGAACGACGCGCTCGGCACGACTCCCGCGGACGACGAACCCTACTTCTGGCCAAGGCCGGGCCTCAGCAACTCGAATCGGCTGCGCGGCGGCGACCGGATCGACAACCTGACCGGCGTGATGCACTGGTCCTTTGCCGGCCAGTCCGGTACCGATGCTTGGCGCGTGCGCCCGGTGGAAGAGGCCTTCACCTACCTGTTCACGAGTGTCAACCCGCGGACCGCGGCACCCGAGCCGGTTGGCGGTACGATGAAAGTGGCGAGCTTCAACGTGCTCAATTACTTCACGACGCTCGGCTCCAGAGGCGCGGACAGCGTGGCCGAGCTCGACCGGCAGCGCACCAAGATCGCTGCCGCGATCTGCGCCATGGATGCCGACGTGGTCGGCCTGATCGAGATCGAGAACAACGGCACCATCGCGCTCGCCGACCTGCTCACTGGCACGGGCGGCGTCAACACGAGCTGCGGCCCCTACAGCTATGTCGACACTGGTGTGATCGGCCCTGACGAGATCGCCGTCGCGTTCATCTACCGTCCCACGACCGTGAAACCGTCAGGCGTTTTCGCGACGCTCGACAGCGGCGTGGATCCGCGCTTCCTCGAGAACAAGAACCGGCCTGCGCTCGCGCAGACCTTCGAGGAGACGGTCTCCGGTGCGCGCCTTTCCGTGGTCGTCAATCACTTCAAGTCGAAGGGCTCGAACTGCGACGACGTCAATGATCCGGATGCTCTCGACGGTCAAGGCAACTGCAATGGCACGCGTACCCAGGCGGCGGCGGCGCTGGTCGATTGGCTGGCGACGGACCCGACCGGCAGCGACGATACGGATGTGCTGGTGATCGGTGACCTCAATTCCTACCGGAACGAGGATCCGATCGACACGATCGAGGCCGGCGCCGACGACTCCCGCGGCAGCGCCGACGACTACACCGACCTGCTCGACTTCCTGCTCGGCCCGACCGCCTACAGCTACGTGTTCGACGGACAGCTCGGCTACCTCGATCACGCGCTCGCCAGCCGCTCGCTGCTCACCCAGGTGACCGGCATGACGGTGTGGAATGTCAACTCGGATGAAATCCCGGTGTTCGACTACAACGACGACATACGTGACGCTGGTGAGGCGTCGTTCGAGCGGGAGTCGACGTCGCTGCCAGTCTACGAGCCGAACGCCTTCCGGTCCTCGGACCACGATGCCGTCATCGTCGGGCTCGAGTTCGACTCCGACCATGACGGAGTGCCCGACGGCGGTGACTCCTGCCCGGCCACGACTCTCCCGGAGGGCGCGCCAACCGTGGAGCTGCGCGGCAATCGCTTCGCGCTCGTCGACGGAGACTCGCTCTTCGATACGGCCGGCAAGGGCCAAGAGTCGTTCACCGTGTTCGACACCGCCGGCTGCTCGTGCGAGCAGATCATCGAGCGCTCGGGCCTCGGCGAAGGCCACACGAAGTTCGGCTGCAGCGTAGGCGTCATGAAGAACTGGGTCGAGCAGGTCGCGAACTGACCCGGTCAGTCGGCCGTCATGCCGTCCCCGCGACGGCTAGACATGGCTTCACCGCACTGCAATCGATCGGTCATCGACCAGTATTACCTTCAGCTCATTAGTCGAATCTTTCCGTGCCACTGGCACCCGTCTCGTCGACGGGCTGGTCACCCCCCATCTGGAGAGCAGGAAATGAAAGGCAGACAGCACCCGCACAACGACGATGCAGTCAATCCTTCCGGTAACGAATCCATCGGCGACGTGCTGGCGCGCGTCGACATGGGACGGCGCACCTTCCTGCAGAGTTCGGTCAGCGCGGGCGTTCTGGCTGCGCTCGGCGGCGTGTCGCTCGGCGGTTTCGTACGCAGCGTTTCGGCGGCGCCGCTGCCGAAGGGATTGGGCTTTGCCGGTATCGGCTTCGAGAGCGTGCCGCCGAACCTGCTTGACGCGACCACCGGCCTGCTCGAGAAGGACCTCGTGAGCGTGCCGAAGGGCTACCGGGCCGAGGTGCTGATCGCCTGGGGCGATCCGATCATGCCAGGTGCCAGGAACTGGGACGTGTCGGCCACGCAGTCCGCCGCCGACCAGGAGAAGCAGTACGGCATGCACAACGACGGCATGCACTACTTCCCGGTGGTGAAGCCGGGCCAGGCGAACCCGAAGGCGAACCTCGGCGTCTCCGACGACCGCGGACTGCTGGTGGTGAACCACGAGTACACCGACGAGAACCAGTTGCACGGCATGGAAGGACTGACCGGCGGCGCCGGCGTGACCATTCAGAAGGTGCGCAAGTCGCAGGCGGCGCACGGCTTGTCGGTGATCGAGACCTTCAAGGCCGGCAAGATGTGGCAGGTGCAGCGCGGCTCGAAATACGGACGGCGCATTACCGCGAACACACCGATGCGTGTGTCGGGCCCGGCGGCCGGCCTCGCCATGCTCAAGTCGAAGAAGTACTACCTGACCCCGAACGGCTCCGTTGACAGCGGCATGCTCAACGACGGCTACACCGCCTACGGCACAGTGAACAACTGCGCGCACGGCTATACGCCCTGGGGCACCTACCTGGCCTGCGAGGAGAACTGGAACGGCTATTTTGGCTCGACGCCCACTCTGCCGTCGGCGTCGCTCACCAAGGACGAGCGTCGGCTCGGCATCACGTCGGGCGGGTTCGGCTACCAGTGGCATACAGTCGACGACCGCTGGGACATCCGCAAGAACCCGAACGAGCAGAACCTGTTCGGCTGGCGCGTCGAGGTCGATCCGTTCGACCCGCAGAGCGTGCCGGTGAAGCGCACCGCGCTCGGCCGGTTCAAGGCCGAGAGCGCGCAGGTGGTCGTGGACGATGCGAACCGCGTGGCGTTCTACATGGGTGACGACGAACGCAACGAGTACATCTACAAGTTCGTCTGCGAGCGCGTCTTCAATCCCGCCAACCGTGCCGCCAACCGCAACATGCTCGACCATGGCACGCTGTACGTCGCGAAGTTCGAGGACAACGGCACCGGTGTGTGGTTGCCGCTGGTGCCCGATGCCGTGACGGTCATCGACGATGGCATCGGCGGCAAGAAGCGCCTGCGCGACCTGCCGGATTTCGCCGGCGCCGACGATAACGAGGTGCTCGGCAAGATCTGCGTGCGGACCCGCATTGCGGCCGATGCCTTGGGCGCCACGATGATGGATCGTCCTGAGTGGTGTGCGGCACGGCCGCGCATCGGCGGCTTCACCGACATTGAGGTCTACTGCACACTGACCAACAACTCCCGCCGCGGCAACAATCCGCCGTCCTCCAACAGCGCGACAGGTACGACCACAGCGGCCAGCGCGAATCCGCCGGTCGGTACGGCGAATCCGCGTCCCGACAACGACTACGGCCACATCATCCGCTGTCGCGAGACGGGCAAGACCGTCACGGCGACGGCGTTCGTGTGGGACCTGTTCGTGCAGTGCGGCGACAGGCAGAACGCCAACATCCCGAAGACCTTCCCGGCCAGCTACAACAAGACGAACCTCATTGGCGTCGACACGAATGATCCGGACTTCAGCCGCAAGATCTACGAGGGCAACATCAACGGAGACGACTACGGTGCGCCGGACGGGCTCTGGTTCGACGACTACGGCCGCCTGTGGATCCAGACCGACCAGGCCGGCGACGGCAAGGGTGACTGGACGAACATCGGCGGCAACGTGATGATGTGCGCGGATCCCAATACCGGGGCAACGCGGCGCTTCCTCACCAGCCCGACGGACTGCGAGGTGACCGGCGTCATCACGACGCCCGATCACAAGACGATGTTCGTCAACATCCAGCACCCGGGGGATCGCGCCCTGCCGTCCAACCCGACCGAGTCGAGCAACTGGCCGCATTCGCAAGGCTACGGCCCGTCCGGACGGCCGCGCTCGGCGACGGTGGTCATCACCAAGGACGACGGCGGCATCATCGGTACCTGAGCCCGCAGCGCAGGACCGGCATGGCCGCTCGTCGCGTATGAAGCGAGAATCGCTCCTAAAGGTCCCGGCGTCATGCCGGAACGGGAAGCGGGACTTTGGCTGGGCGTGGTGCGGTTTGCCGAGTCGTGCTGAACGCACGCATAGGGGCCGACCCGCCGGGCAGGTTACCCGGCGGGATCCGCCAGTTCGACCTTCACGCTCTCCGATCGATTGAGGTGAAACCCGGACCGATGCGCCGCCGCCGGTCCACGTCGCCGCCGAACGCGAACCAACTGACTGCGGCCGAACGCGCGCAACGCATCTGCCCCGCTTAGTGCCTGAGGCCCTACCCGCGCACTCGGCGAGCGCTGAAGCCGATCCGTAACCTGTTCATCGCGACGGCGTCACGTTGTCGACCGATCCTCATTCCAATAGGGCCTGAAGGCCAGACCCCCCTGGTTCGCGCAGCTCAAGGAGCAGTCTCATGAACGCTTGCCGACTGTCTGCTCTTCTTCTCGCTCTCTCGCTCACGGCGCCTGCGATGCGCGCAGAGAGCCCGTCGCCGTCCGACGAAGTCACTATGCGGACTGTCAGATTTGCGACCTTCAATGCGAGCCTGAACCGCAACGCTGCCGGTCAGCTCATCACGGACCTGTCGAGCCCGACCAACGCACAGGCGCGCAACGTCGCGGAGATCGTTCAGCGCGTACGGCCGGATGTCCTCCTCATCAACGAGTTCGACTATGACGCCAACGGGCAGGCCGCTCGCCTGTTTCAGGACAACTACCTGTCGCTGCCGCAGAACGGTGCCGCCCCCGTTCACTACCCGTTCGTCTACCAGGCGGCGTCGAACACCGGCGTCCCGTCGGGATTCGACCTCGACAACAACGGCAGCGTGGGTGGTCCGAACGATGCGTTCGGTTTCGGGTTCTTTCCCGGGCAGTTCGCAATGATCGTTTACTCGCGCTACCCGATCGCACTCTCGCAGGTGCGGACTTTCCAAAATTTCCGCTGGAAGGACATGCCGGGGGCACGGCTTCCGGACAACCCGGCGACGGCCACGCCGGGGGACTGGTATTCGCCCGAGGAACTCGAGGTTGTGCGGCTGTCTTCGAAGAGTCACTGGGACCTGCCGGTGGTGACACCGTTAGGTCTCGTTCACGTGCTCGTGAGTCACCCGACGCCGCCGGTCTTCGACGGTCCGGAGGACCGCAACGGCACCCGGAACTTCGACGAGATCCGGTTCTGGGCGGACTACGTGGCGCCGGGCGCCGGTGCATACGTGTATGACGATCAGGGACGCCGCGGTGGGCTGCGTGGCGGACGCTTCGTGATCATGGGCGACCAGAACTCCGATCCACTCGACGGCGACAGCATTCCGGGCGCAATCCAGCAGCTGCTGGAGCACCCTCGGGTGAACACGAGCGTCACTCCGGACAGCGATGGCGCCACCGAGGCGTCCGTCCTTCAGGGTGGAGCCAATGGGAGTCACCTTTCGGATCCGCGGTTCGACACGGCCGACTTCGCGGACGGTGCGCCGGGAAACCTGCGGGCCGACTACGTGCTGCCGTCCCGGAACCTGTCCATCTGCGATGCAGGTGTCTTCTGGCCTGAGCAGGCTGATCCGCTCTTCCGCCTGACGGGCGTGTTTCCGTTCCCGAGTTCGGACCACCGGGCCGTCTGGGTCGACGTCGCACCAGCAGGGCGCTGCACGCGCTGACCGGATCGCTGGCCCGCGGCGCGGTACCGCCGCAACCTGCAGATACACGACCCGGGCGTCCGGGAGCGTCGCCTTCGCTCTCCACACGAGCCGATTCCTATTGCTCGCCCGCCGTCCTACCACTGGCACTGCGATTCACAAGGAGATCACCATGATGAAGACACTCGCACCCGCAATTGCTCTTCTGACGATCCTGGCAGGTGCACCGGACACGACGATCGCCTCCGGGCGCGGCGCCGAGTCGGGTCCTGAGTACAACCGGGGCAACGGCCACAGCGTGCAACTTGGACCCCGTCCGCACTTCCTCGTGGAGGACATGGAGCCGGGCCCGCTGAAGACGGAACTTCAGAAGTGCTCCGAGGGGCCGTTCAAGCGCACGGACTTCTCCATCGGTCACCGTGGCGCCGCCATGCAGTTCCCGGAGCACACGCGTGAGTCCTACGTCGCTGCCGCCAGGATGGGAGCGGGGATCGTGGAGTGCGACGTGACCTTCACCCAGGACAAGGAACTGGTCTGCCGCCACGCGCAGAACGATCTGCACACGACCACCAACATCCTCGCGACACCCCTGGCCGCAAAGTGCGTCAAGCCGTTCACTCCCGCGGAGTTCGACGCCGACGGCAATCTCGTGAAGGCCGCTGCTGCCGAGTGCCGCACCAGCGAACTCACGCTAGCGGAGTTCAGGACGCTGCGCGGCAAGATGGACGCGTTCAACCCGCGGGCGAGGACCGTCGCCGAGTACCTTGACGGTACGCCGAAATGGCGCACCGATCTGTACGCCGGCCCGACGAGCGGCACGCTCATGACACATGCCGAGAGCATCGAGCTCTTCAAGTCGCTGGGCGTGAAGATGACTCCGGAACTTAAGGGCCCGTCCGTCGCGATGCCGTTCGGCGGCTTCACGCAGGAAGCCTACGCGCAGAAGATGATCGACGAGTACAAGGCCGCCGGCGTCGCGCCGTCCAAGGTCTGGCCGCAGTCGTTCAACAGGCAGGACGTGTTGTACTGGATCAGCCACGAGCCCGCGTACGGCAAGCAAGCCGTATTCCTCGACGACGCGAACACCGTGGCCGACTTGCCGACGCTGGCGGAACTCCGGCGGTACAAGGCCGAGGGCATCAACATCTGGGCGCCACCGACCTTTGCCCTGCTCGCTGCTCAGGGAAAGGAAATCGTGCCGTCGAACGCCGCCGTGGATGCGAAATCCGTCGGCCTCGACATCATCACATGGACGCTTGAGCGTTCGGGCATCCTCGCCGATGGCAACAACGGCTTCTACTACCAGACGTTCGATTCCGCGGTCTCTCGCGAGGGCGACATGATGCGGGTCCTCGACGTACTGGGCCGGCAGGTCGGCATCCTCGGCATCTTCTCGGACTGGCCTGCCACCGTGACCTACTACGCCAACTGCGTGGGCCTCAAGTAGCGCACACCGCTCGTGCACTCGCCGGACTCGATGCGTCCGGCGAGTGCAACGACAGCGCGGGCGAGCCGCCTTAACGCCACGTTGCCGGCAACGGCTAAGTTGCTGCCGCGAGCAGCGCTCCTGCGTCGTCGCTAACCCCGGCCCGCCCCCTTCAGATTCCAGAAGCGGCCCTATGCGACCGTGCTTGGCCTCAGGCTCTATCGGCTCGAGGTCGATGAGCTAGAGATGTGCGCGTTGCCGATGGCGATGGACACCGAGGGGCCTCCGGGCCGCTGGTCAGGGCCGAGGGGATTCCGTCGGGCGGCAACGGCACGCTCGTGTACCTCAGCTGCGTGGACTGTGCCGTCGAGGCCGGTCGGGACGCGGCTGCGGGCGGCACGCTGGTGCGGGACAAATTCTCGATCGGCCAGTACGGCTACGTCGCCCTCGTGCAGGACACCGAGGGCAACATGATCGGGCTGCATTCCGTCCAGTAGTTATCGGCCCGGGCGGGCAGCCGCGTCAGTGGTAGCCCTCGCCGGGCCTGAGCTTGCCGCGGAACACCCAGAACACGAACACCGTGTAGCCGAGCACCATCGGCAGCAGCAGCGTCGTACCGATCAGCATGAACACCTGCGAGCCCACGTAGGCTGCCGTGTCCCAGATCGTGAGCGTGGGCGGCACGAGCCAGGGCGCGTTCGAGATCACGAGGCCCGCGTATGCGAGCATGAAAATGCCGACCGCCGAGAGGAACGGCACGACGGTGCGACCGCCGTGCGTGCCGCGCCAGCAGGTCCACGCGAGCAGCAGCGTGGCGAGCGGCAGCGGCGCCAGGTAGTAGAGGTTCGGCAGGCTGAACCAGCGGTCGGCGATGCGCTCGATCATGAGCGGCGTCCACAGGCTCACCACCCCGACGAACAACATCAGCAGGCCGAGCAGTGCGGGTGCCATGCGACGCGCACGCACCTCGACCGGTCCCTCGGTCTTCATCATCAGCCAGGTCGAGCCGAGCAGCGCGTAGCCCGCCACCACGCCAATCCCGCACATCAGCGTGAACGGCGTGAGCCAGTCGAACGCGCCGCCGGCGAACTGACCGTCCTCGACCGTGATGCCCTGGATCAGTCCACCGAGGATGACGCCCTGGCTCAGCGCAGCCACCGTGGATCCGGCCGCGAAGGCGATGTCCCACTTGCGGTGACGCGGCTTGGAGATCCAACGGAATTCGAAGGCGACGCCGCGGAAGATGAGCGCCAGCAGCATGAAGATCACGGGCAGGTAGAGCGCCGGCATGATCACCGCATAGGCCTGCGGGAACGCCACCCACAACCCGCCGCCGCCCAGGATCAACCACGTCTCATTGCCGTCCCAGAAGGGCGCGACTGAGTTCATCATCTGGTCGCGCTCGGATTCGCTGCGAAAGAACGGGAAGAGGATCCCAAGTCCGAGATCAAAGCCGTCGAGCACGATATAGAGCGCGACCGCCGTACCGATAAGCAGCGCCCAGATCACGGGCATCGTGTACTCGAGGCCCGTCACGAAGGGCCTCCGGTTGCCAGCGCCTCGCGCGTCGCCCGCTGGGCAGCCGAGAGCGGCCGGTTCGGGAGCGACTGGTCGGAACCATGTACCGTCGACGTCGGCCCGCTCTGCAGCAGTCGGCGGATGTAGAGCACGCCCACCCCGAACACCACGCAGTAAACGAACACGAACAGCGCGAGCGAGATCGCGACGGTCGAGGCGAGCACCGGCGAGGTCGCCTGCGCGGTGCGCAGCACGCCATGCACCACCCAGGGCTGACGGCCGATCTCGGTGACCATCCAGCCGGCGAGGATGGCGATGAATCCGAGCGACCAGGTGTAGCCGACGGGCTTGAGGAACCAGTGCGCATTGAACAGCCGGCCGCGCCACCACAGCCAGGCGCCCACGAGCCCGATGGCGATCATGAGCAGGCCGATCGCCACCATGATGCGGAACGAGAAGAATACCGGCCACACCGGCGGCCGGTCCTCGGGCGCGAAGTCCTTGAGCCCGGGGAAGAGCCCGTCCGGGTCGTGTGTGATGATCAGGCTCGCACCCTTCGGGATCGACACCTCGAGGCGATTGTGCTCGGCCTTCGCATCCGGCCACGCGAACAGCACGAGGTCGGCGGGCTTACTGCCGTCCCAGTGCGCTTCCATCGCGGCCACCTTGGCCGGCTGGTGCTTCGCCGTGTTGAGGCCGTGGAAGTCGCCGATCACCAGTTGCAGCGGCGCGAGCACGGCGAGCATGCCGACGCCCATGCGCGCCATGGTGCGGCCTTCCTCCACGAAGCGTCCTGCGACGAGGTAGCGTGCTCCGACCGCCAGCACCACCAGCGAGGTGGTGAGGTAGGCCGCCACCAGCATGTGGACGAAGCGGTACGGGAAGCTCGGGTTGAAGACGATCTGGAACCAGCTCACCGGGTAAGCGATGCCGTCGCGCATCTCGAAGCCGGTCGGGGTCTGCATCCAGCTGTTGGCGGAGAGGATCCAGAACGCCGACAGCGCAGTGCCAAAGGCGACGATCACCGCGGACATTGCGTGCAGCCACTTCGGCACCCGGTCGCCGCCGAATAGCATGACGCCGAGGAAGGTGGCCTCGAGGAAGAACGCGGTCAGCACCTCGTAACCGATCACCGGGCCGATGACGTTGCCGGTGATTTCCGAGAACCGGCTCCAGTTGGTGCCGAACTGGTACGACAGCACGATGCCCGACACCACGCCCATAGCGAAGGAGACCGCGAAGACCTTGGTCCAGAATCGCGCCAGCGTGAAGTAGTGTTCGCGGCCGGTGCGCAGGTGCGCGATCAGCAGCGTGGCGACGAAGGCCGACAGCCCGATCGTGAAGGCCGGGAAGATGATGTGGAAGCTGACGGTGAAGGCGAACTGGATGCGGGAGAGAAGCACCAGCGTCTCGGGGGCGAGATCCATGGTTCAGCTGTTCGCGAGGTCGAACGTTGGCAGTTTTAGAGAAGGTCCGGGTCGCGTGCGCGCGTGGATTCGGGGAGCTGTCAGTCTAACGGGAAGTGGTCCCTGGTGTAGCCGGACTGCGGTCGCAGGAGACCCACTTTGACGTCGCCACCGACACGGTGAATGGCTTTGGCGAGCCCGTACATCAATCGCCCGATCGGCCTGGCCGAGGTGCTTCACACGGGCGGTGTTGTGAGAGATCCCGTGGCCATCGCAGCGCCCACCCAGACCAGGGGCGCAGCCGCTCAGTGAGTCTAGAATTCGAGTGTGCCGACGATTGGGTAATGGTCCGAGCCGTTGCGACGGAAGTTCTCTTCGATGCGCTCGACCTCATCCGCGATAGTCGAGCTGCCCAGGTCCAGAACCGCGCCTGCGATCGGCGTCGCGCCGCGCGTGAGGATGTGATCGATAACAAGCCAACGTGTCGAGTTGTAGTAGGTGGTGCTCCATGGGTGCGTCGCCTCGCGGTTGCCGGTGCTCCCGAGCACATCGACGAAGCCCGCCCGGTCGAAGAGACCGGAGGCCGAGCCGATGATCGTGTCTTCGTTGATGTCGCCGCAGACGATGTCAATGGCGCCGGATTCCGGGCTCGCGTCGGCGAACAAAGCGCGCAGTTCCTTGGTGCGATTGCTCGTGCGCTCGCTATCGAGGTGCACCGAGTAGGCGCGCAACCGTCGTCCGCTGGCGGCGTGAGTGCCCGTGACCACGGAGACATGGTTGCCGCCGTGCGTGGGCAGATCCCTGAACTGCGGGTCACCATCGAGAACCGAACGTCGAATCGCGACCGCGGTCCCGTTTGGCGCCCATTGTGTGCCGACGAGGTAGTTCGCCCACAGTGCCGGGTCGTTGACGGCCATCGCGCCGCCGAATTGCTCGCCGAGCGCCGCCATGAGGTGCGGGAACTCGCTGTCCTGGACTTCCTGGAGGCAGACGATATCGGCGTCGGCCGAGACGCGGCCTAGGAAGGCCGTGATGCGTGCGCGCCGGTACTCGGTCTCGAGCAGCGCCGTGTCCATGACTTCCGGGTACCACACCGGCGAAGACCAGATCGGCGCGAGCACGTTGAAAGCGACGACACGGAGGGTCCACGGCGGTGCTGCGGGATCCGCGCCGGCGCTGGTGCCGATCAGCAGCGCGAGAGCTGTGCCCGCGATCCGGATCGCTGAGCGGCCGATCATTGCGCGCCAGTCTGACGGAACGGCCCGCGAATCTCGAAGGTCATGCCCGGCCCGTTGTTGCCGCCATCCGTGCCACGTTGCGAGCTGAAATACAGACGCGTGCCGTCGGGGCTGAACGCGGGGCCGGCGACCTCGGAGCCGTTGTGGCCTACGAGCTGCAGGAACGGTGCCGCGATGCGCTGGCCGTGGGCATTCGCGAGCAGCACTAGCTGCAGGTCGTCGGCGTCCTCGGCGACGTAGATGTCGCCCGAGTTCGGCTGAACCGTGATGTTGTCGGGATCCCGCAGCGGCGCGTCGGGTCCGAGGGCCTCGGCGTCGTAGATGATCTCGAGCTGGCTGCTCTCGATGTCCAGCGACCAGACACGATTGTCCGTCGTCGTGCAGAAGTAGAAGTGCCCGTCCGCGAACCACGCGCCTTCGCCGCGATCGAAAGCGGTCGTGTCCTTGCCGCGGTAGGGCTGCGTCGGCGAGACCTCGACCCAGGTGACCAAGCCGTGGGGGTCAACTGACATCGCCTCGAGCGTACCCGCCGACAGATCCTTACGCTTGACCGGTCGGAACCGGTAGATGCGACTGTCGCCGGTGTCTTCGGTCATGTACACCCATCCGGTGTCTGGATCGACGACTGCCGCCTCGTGTGCGAACTTGCCCATCGCCGGCCGCGCGACGCCCTGGCCGGGTGCGAAGGGGTTGCATTCCCAGACGAGTCCGGCGCGGTGTTCCTCGCAGGACAGCCAGGTATTCCAGGGCGTGGAGCCGCCCGCGCAGTTGTACTTCGTGCCACCGAGAATCCGGTACGCATCGTCGATCGTGCCATCCGCGTCGAAGCGGACCGCGCTCGCCCCGCCGCGCGTGCCGTTCAGTTCGGAGTTCGAGACGTAGGTCCAGCCGCCGCGCCCGTCCGGATTCACGAACGTCGCCCCGCCATCGGGCCAGCCGTGCCAGCGGTAGTCCGTGCCCTCGACGAGCTGGCCGGTCATGCCGATGAGCCGCGAATTGAAGCCCTTCGGTAGCCGAATTCCGTACAGGTCCGGGGCTGCCAGCGGGCCATACGGACTCTCGCCGAGGGTTGCGTTCGCGGCGAACGCTTGCCGCCAGATCGCTGGCGAAAGCCCTGCGACGACCGACGCAGCTATGGAACGCTTTAGGAATGAGCGGCGAGAATGATTCATGTGAGGGGCTCCCTGCGGATCCGGCGCGACCGAGCCGGATGCAGCACCCTAACGAGCGGGCGGTTGCACAATCGTGACAGCCCTGCGACGAATCGGTGCCACGGCCGCGACCGAGCAGGCCGCGGAGGTGGCGCGCGCCGCG
>Ga0209254_10000697_pt1 | contig 28647 bp, 25 predicted proteins | sample FrelakmetDIP11DI_FD_187148 | JGI IMG/M metagenome (GOLD analysis project Ga0209254, IMG submission 187148) | Freshwater lake sediment microbial communities from the University of Notre Dame, USA, for methane emissions studies - DIP11 DI (SPAdes)... | ecosystem: Environmental > Aquatic >... | reverse complement strand
TCCGTCGGCTCGACGACTACTGCCCGCGGGACCTGAAAGCCGAGTGCAGCCGGATCTTCTTCGAGTACCTGCGCGCGCTGTCGGCCGCGGCGAAGGACGACGGGTCGCCGCTCGACGCGACGCAGCGCCAGCAGGCCGGCGCGCGGCTGATGAGCCTGCTCGCCTCGCGGGAGTCGATCCGCGCCAACGTCGAGAACCTCATCTATACGCCGACCGACGTGGTCAGCCTGCTGTCAGATCCGGGTTCACCGCAACGTGCGCAACTCGTGCTGGGGTGGCGCAGCGCACTCGACTCCCTGGCAGGCGGTGGCGAGGACTTCGCGCTGTCGGGTCCCGAGCAGATCAACATCTACCGCTCGCGCGTCGCCCTGCAGCGCCTTTCGGAACCGGAGGCAGCGCTGCCACCGGCCCTGCTCGACGAGGCGCGCCAGACCGTCGCGCGCGTCACCGAGACAGCGCCCGGGGAATACGCACGCCATGCTGCGGTGAACGCCGCCGGCAACCTCTACTTCGAGGCCGGGCTCGACGACGAAGCAGATTCGCTGCTCGTCGCGGAGATCGAGAAGTCGAAGTCGCCTTACTACTTCATGGTCGAGCTGGCGGACCTCGCGAAGAAGGCCGGCCGGGAAGCCGACGCGCTCGTGTGGCTCGAGCGCGCCTATGCCGGGGCCCAGGGACCGGCCACGCGCTTCCAGTGGGGCTACAACTACCTCGTCGGCCTGCTCGAGATGACGCCTGAGGACACGGCGCGCATCGAACGCGTGGGCCTCACGGTGCTCGGCGAGCTCGACGGGTCGCCCGACGCGTTCTACCAGCGCACGCGGCTCCGGCTCGAGCAGCTCTCGACGAAGCTGCTCCAATGGAGCCTCGGACACCAGGACCGCGCGGCGGTGGTCATGAAGCTGCGCGATCGCACGGCCCGCACGTGCTCCGGCCTTCCCACGGGCGACGAAGGCCGCGCGAGCTGCGATGCCTTCCTCATGCCCGCAGCGCCAGCCACTGCGGGCGCGTGAGCAGGTAGGTCGCCGCTGCAAAGTCATCCGCAGCGTGTGGGCCCTCAGTCTCGCGGCCGCGACTTGGAGCTTCACGCCGGGCTGCGGGTCCATGAGACGGCAGCGCGCTGTCTAAGCGGGACTCGGCTCCGGAGCCGACACGTGCCTGTCATCCACGGTCGTTATCTTCACTTCCCCGGCCGGTAGAAGCCCGCGAACAGAATCCTTTTCCTCGCTGAAGCGTAGACATGGCGAGTTCAGACGAAGAGTTCTGGCGTCGATTCGACGAACTGGATCGGCGGCGAATCCGCCACAGCCGGCGACGCGAGGAAGCTTTGCGCAGACTGAATCCGTCCACATCCAGTTGCGACGATCCTGACGCGAAGGCGGCCTGGCACCAGTACTGCGATTCGGTGGACCGACTCGAGCAGAGCGTCACGGAGCTCGAGCGGCTGGTATGGCAAATCACGTGATACACACGGGGAGCGGAACGATGTCGTTGTTCTCGCGTCGATTCTGGAATTCACTGATCATGCACGACCGTCGACTCATGCAGGCGTCCGCGGGATACGAGCTGGCGGCGAACCGCTACCGGACCAGTCGTGACTGCATGACAGGTGACGCACAGCTCGAGTTCCACATCGAGCTCCTCGATGCCGTCAAGGAACTGCGCAACGCCGTCGGCGAACTGCGCGCCTTCCAGAACCGCCATGTTGTCCGGGAGTCGACATGAGCTCGCGATCGCCGCGACTGGCTGCCTGCATCGGCTCTTTGCTCGGGGCCGGGGCCCCGGCAGCGGAGCAGCCCGCGCCGCTCGATGCCACGCGAGTGTCGGAGGTGATGCTAGGCGCCCAGGTCCGCAGCGTTCAGCCGGTTCCGGTCGCGGGTGGCCTCTACGAGGTGATCGATGAACGTAGCGGGGTCTACTACCTGGACGGAGCGGCCCGCAACGGGTTTCAGTGCCAGCTGTGCGACGTCGCGGCACGTCGCAACCTCACGCAATAGAGTCTCGCACGATACCGGGCGGTGCAGTTCTACGCCCTGCCACTCCACTTGGCGATCAGGCGGGTCAAAGGCAGTGGCACGAGACGGTTGGCGGTCTTCGCGGATCCCGACTGCCCTTACTGCGCGAAGCTCGAGCAGGAGCTCGAGAGCGTGGACGATCTGACGGTGTACTCGTTCCTCTCTGGATAAACGGCACGCCAAGTCTCGTCTTCGACAGCGGCCGCGTGGTGCGCGGATCGCTGCCGCAGGCGGCAATCGAGTCCTATCTGGTCGAGCCACCGCTGGCCGCGGCGGGGCCTTCCGCGTCGACCGGCGCCTCAGGCGGTTCCTGATCGATCGGACCCGCGCAGCGCGAGCAAGATCGCTCCGAACAGCAGCAGGAGCAGCGTGCCTCGATCTAAAGCTCCACCGCCCCCGCTCTTCTGCTGCCGCAACGCGACGGTCACGGACGCGGCCCTCGAGCCACCGGGCCCGCTGCAATTCAGCGTGAAGGTGCTTTCCACGGTCAGCGGACCCACTGACTGCGAACCGGCGACAGCCTTGCTGCCGGTCCACTGGCCGGATGCCACGCAGCTCGTGGCATCCGTCGACGTCCAAGTGAGGTTGCTCGTACTGCCGGACGTGACCTCTGCCGGATTCGCCGTGAGCGTCACGGTCGGCGGAGGCGGAGTGGTCTCGATTGCCAGCCCGTATGTGCCGAACTGCTCAGCGGGGTTGACGTTGGTGATGAAGTTGAGGAAGTACGTCCCGGGTGTCGCATTGAATGAAAACGTACCGCCACCGTACACGAAGCCCACACGCTGGGTGCCGCGGGTTACGGCGGCGGCGAGTTCCTGAAAACCGACCGGAAACTGCAGGTCCGACACCTGCACGTCGTACGAGCCGGCCGTTGCGATGTCTATCTCGCGACGCTCGAAGATCGCGCCCACCGCCTGAGTCGTCTCGAACACGACCGCCCCGGCCGGTGACGTAGCGATCTGGATGCCGTACAGCCCACTGCCTGCTGCGTCCGGCGTCGCCGCGACGAGAACTGTTGCCGCGCCGCTTCCGACCTGCACGTCGAGGGTCCCGACACCGGTCCTGCGGCCGAGTTCCTGCACACCCTGGTAGATGGCCACCTGGACGTCGCCGAGTGCCGCCGGGAAGTCGAAATCGGTGAGCGTCACGCGGTAGCCGCCGGCCGAAGCCAGGCTGACCTGCGCCTCGTAGACTGAAGTCCCCGACGTTGTCGTCGGCGGTGACAGCGGCACGATCACGGAACTCACTCTCGTGGCGGCCTGAGACAGATCGACTGACATAGCGCCGACTTCCGACGGCGCCACGGGAGTCGGCAGCGCGAAGACATCGACGCTGCCTGCCTGGGCATTGAACGAGGCTGCGCCGCTGCTTGTCTGCTTGCCCAGCAGTTCCGAACCACGCACCACCGCGGCTGCCGCGGAAGCTAGAGCGACCGGAAACTGCAGGTCGTCCACCGTCAGCGTATAGGAACCCGGCCCGGGTAGATCCACCGTGACGGGTGGGCCAAGCCTGCCCACCGGCATGCTCGAATCGTAGATGCCCGCACCGGTGGCGAGGTTCACGATGCGCACGCCGAACAGTCCCGCCGAACTCGCCGCCGCCTGGGCAACCATGAGCAGGTCGTAAGTCCCAGGCGTGGCCGCAAAGTCGGCCGAGGGGGTTGCCTTGCTGAGGCGCGCAACCTGCACTCCGCCGCGTGTCAACAGCAGATCCACGCTGACCAGGTCTTCCGGGAAGGCCAGGTCGGCAAGGGTGATCCGATAGTTCGCCGCGTCGGAGATTGCGACCTGCGTCTGGCCGGTCGTCTGCCCGGTCGGGGGGCTCGGCTGTGGCGTGGACACCGCATCCGAGTAGTCGAGGGCGATCGTCCCACCGGGCACGGCAACGACCCGCGCCGCGAAGCTGCCGAACCCGGCAGCGCCCGACGCAACACCGGCGACCTGCACCTCGTATTGACCGGCGGAGGCGTCGAACTGTACCGAACCGGGTGCCGCGAGCACTGCAATGCGCTCGTCACCACGGGTGATCGCAGCCTGGAGGCTGGTCAACGGAGCCGGCAGGCCGACATCGCTGAGCTGCAGTTCGTAGCGGCCCGACTGTCCAATCTGGAATTCACGGCTGGCGGCGGACGATCCGGCGGCGACGAGCGTTGCGTCCTCGAGCAAGACGGCGGCGTGACTCGGTGTCCACGGCGCCATGAGGGCCAGCAACCACGCAGGCGCGCGCCGGATCAACCGACGATCACCGCATTCGCGCTTCGTCAGCGCCGGGGACTGCACGCAGCTCATGTCAGGACCTCTTCAGCTGTTGCAGCGTCGCGCGGGCCTCATCCGCGCCGGGGAACCTCGCGCTGCTCTCCAGCGCGGCTTCCAGGTTCCTGCGCGCGTCGTCGACCTGCCCCGCCATGTACTGCGCCATGCCGAGGTGATATCTCATCAGCGGGGCCTCGGGTTGCTGCTCGGAGGCCCGTTTGAGAAGCGGGACCGCCTCCTCGTAGAGACCGAGCTTGTAGGAGACCCAGCCCGCTGTATTAAGGTATGCGGGCACGTTTGAGTTCCTGAGTGGTTCCGACATCTGGCGGGCCTGCTCGAGGCTCTTGTCGTCATTGCGGTACGTTACGAGCAGCATGGCAAGGTTGTTGGCAAGCGCGTCGTTCGAGGGACTGCGCTCGAGCATCGACTCATAGATCTTGATTGCCTCATCCGGTCGGCCCAGTCGCTCCTGCAGTGCCGCGAGATCGATGCCCAGCGGAATCGCGCCTCCAGTCGCATCCAGTCCACGCTTCATCGTCTGCTCGGCAGCGCTTGTGTCTCCTACGCCGACTTGTGCGAGGGCCTTGCCGCGATACGGAACCCACCACGCGGGCGTGATTCCGAGGGCCTCCTCGAAAGCAGCCATCGCCTCAGGAAAGCGCTTCCGCGAGGTCAGCAACTCGCCGAGCAGGTTGCGCGCAACGGCATTCTGCGGCTGCGCTTCGTTAACGGCACGGAGCCGCGAGATCGCTTCCTCCGATCGGCTTTGGGAAGCGAGCAGCCCGATGAGCGCCGTGAGCGGCTCAGCCGAATTGGGCTGCAGCTTCAAGGCAGTCTCAAAGGAGGCCATCGCGGCATCATGCTTGCCGTCGGCCTGACTAACGAGCCCCGCCAGATAGTCACCCAGCGGCAGGTCCGGCCGGGCAGCCTTGACCGCGTCCGCGACCCGACGTGCATTCTCGAGGTCCTTGCGCGCGAAATGGTGTCGGAAGAGCTGCTCCTGGGCAGCCAAGTTTTCCGGCGTTTCGGCCACGGCATCCTGCAAGACCCTCAGGGCGCGATCTTCCTGGCCGCTGCGGGCGAGAACCTGGGCGAGGTCGACGCGCAACTGCGCATTGCCCGGGTGTGTCTCGACCGCCGCTTTCAGCGTCTCCTCTGCAAGCGCGATGTCGTTCGACTTCAGATAAGCCTGTGCCAGCGCACGCTGCACCGGGACCGAGTTCGGTTGATCCCGCAGCACGGCACGCAGATCCGCGATCGCGGCCGCCGCATCGCCCTTCGCCAGCGCGATGTCCGCGCGCAGAACGAGCGCGTCGTTATCCTGCGGGTTCGCCTCGAGAACCTCGGCGATCAAGCGTTCCGCGACATCGATGCGCTTCTCGGCAACCGCCATTGATGCCAGGCGATTGCGGGCGGCGAGCCCCATCGGACCGGACTCGTCGACACGCACGATCTCCCGATATACGTCGGCGGCCTTGTCGGACTTGCCCCGGCTCGCGTAGAAGTCGCCGAGGAATTGCCGCAAGTCCATGTCCTTCGGCGTCGTCTCGACGAACGTCAGGAGTTCCTTCTCCGCGGCGTCGAACGACTCACGAGATGCGAGCAGGCTGACAAGTGCAGCCTTCGCTTCAAGGCTATCGGGGTTCGTCGCAACTGCATCCCGCAGGACCTGCTCCGCCTCCGCCACTCTCCCTTCCTTGAGCAGGAAGCGCACCAGCGTGGACCGGTGCGAGAACTGATCCGGCTTCAACTCGATGACCGATCGGAGCACCCGCTCTGCGTCCTGAGACTTGCCGACCTTCAGGTACAGGTCGGCCAGAATCAGCTGCAGATCAACGGTGTCCGCATGCGTCTTGACAGCATCCTCTAGTAGTGAAACCGCATCGTCCGTTCGGTCCTCCTTGACGTACAGCGACGCCAGCAACGCTACCGCACTCTCGTGCGCCGGAACTTGCGCCAAGGCCTGCTCTGCGTCTGCGATCGCGCCTCTTGCGTCACCGAGTCGTGCTCTGGCGGCCCCTCTCACGGTCAGGAGGGTGGCATCGTTTGGCGTCTTCGCGAGTCCGGGCTCGACCAGCTCGAGTGCCTTGTCCGGCAGGCCGCCGAACAGATAGATTTTCGCAAGCTCCGCTCTCGCAACCTGGTTCGCATCGTCCTGCTCGAGCGCTGCCTGGTACATCTGAAGCGCACGGCGCGGGTCGCCAAGCCGGTTGGCCACTTCGCCCATCAGCAGCTGGGCAGGCAAGTAGTTCGGATCGATCTGCAGCGCGTTGCGGAGTTCAAGCTGCGCCTTATCGAAGTTCTCCTCGGCCACCAGGGCTTGAGCCTTTTCCAGGTAACGGTCCTTTTGTGCTTCCGCGCCCCCGCAGGCCGCAAGGCCAGACAGGATCACGATGACGATCGCAAGCTTCGGAAGGGAACGCTGACCGAGCGGCATTGCGAACATAGGGTACCGTCTTGACGGGTGACAGGGTGGCGCGCGGCACTCGGCCATGTGCACGCTATCGTGTTTGACCCCGCAACTTACGGCGCGGCTGTGACCGACGTGTTACATCCAGAGTGAAAGGCCCCGATCACAGGGCTCGCCAGGCGATCAAGGCAACCGTCAGGACCGCGAGCCAGTGGCACGCCACCCGACTCTGCCTCGAGTGACCCAACAGCATCTCGACCGCATAGAACACGACCAGCAATTTCAGGGCGGCCAGTCCGAGTTCCCGGGGTGCAGCGACCGACCCCGGCAGGTTAGGCAGGATGAGGGCAACAAGAATGACCAGGAGATCCAGCGGCGTGAGCGTGAAACGCCTGACAGTTGTCATTCGCACGTAGATCATCACGCTCGTCGCCAGCGCGAAGGTCGTCGCGACCTCGACCGCCACAGGCCACTTTCCCACACGGGTCGTCAGGTCGAGATACACCAGCACGACGGCACACACGTAGAGCGAACCGTGCAGTATCCACTCCGGCATTGAGCGGGCGACACCCAACAGGCCCGCCCCCGCGAGAACCGCCGCCAGCCCAAGGCACAGCCAGCCCACGTCGACTGGAATCGGCTCGGCGCTGAGCGAGATGTACAGCCCATAGAGCGCGGTGCCGGCTCCGATTATCCAGATCGTCCAGCCCGGCATGCGCCTCCTCAGCTCCCGGAAACTGCGGCGACGCGTGTCCTCGAAGCCGTTGAGGCGCATGGAATCGGCCGCGCGCCACCGCCAGCCGGCGCGACTGGCGCCAGTCAGGAAGCCAACCGACAGCATCAGGTAGATCGCGAAGATCAGCGCGATGCTGAGGTCGGATTCATAGCGCATGAACCAGGCTGTGCCCAGCAGGGCACCCTGCAGCAGGTAGATGACGATGACAGCCTCGTGGTGATCGAAGCCGAGCGAGAGCAGCCGGTGGTGAATGTGGTTCTTGTCCGCCGAGAAGGGTGACCTTCCTTCCATGACTCGTTGCGCCATGACCATCAGCGTATCGATGATCGGCATCCCGAGTAGTAACAGTGGCAGGGCAGCACTGAGCGGCGCCGTCTCTACCTGCGTCAGGAGCACTGTGATGACCGCGACTGTGAATCCGAGGAACTGGCTGCCGCCGTCACCCATGAATACCCGGGCGGGGTAGGTGTTGTAGCGCAGAAACCCCAGCAGACTCCCCGAAAGGATGATCGCCACGGTCGTGACGAACCGGTCGCCGATGCTGAGCCCCAGCAGCGCGATCGCACAACATGAAAGCAACGTGGTACCGCCGGCGAGGCCGTCGAGTCCGTCCGCCAGATTGATCGCATTGGTGATTCCAACGATGAACAGCACCGTGAGCGGAACGGCTATCGCCGCCGGGAGCTCTACGCGCTCGGCCAGCGTGACCGAGTGAATCATCAACCCTCCCCAGCTCACTACGACGATTGCGGCGATGAACTGCCCGAGGAACTTCGGGAGATATCCGAGCGACGCCCGGTCATCCCAGACGCCAAATCCGACCACCAGCGCAGCGGCCGCGAGATACGCATACAGAGTCGGACTGCCCTGCAGCCAGTACAGCAGGGGGGCAACAGCGCCGGCTGCCATGGCGACGCCGCCGATCCTCGGGATCGGTCGCGCGTGCACCTTGCGAGGCTCCGGTACATCGACGACCTGGAAGCGGTCTGCTAGACGCATCAGCACGGGAATCAGCGCCATGGTCACGCTCATGGCGATGACGAACGCAAGCAGAAGGTCCACAAGCTACTCCGGGATGTACCCTGAGAGCTGCGGCACGGCCAAGGCTGCGAACTCCGCGAGTCGCTCGTCGGCTTTCGTCGGATCCTCGTCCTTGGCCACCGTCGTCGTCAGGCGAACCATCGCTCCATCCGTGCGATTGCGCGTGAGCGCGTCCCAGAATAGGAATACCTTCACCGCATACTCGTTCGTGATGATCCTTCCCCGCTGCTGGAACCAGTAATAGACCACCTGCTGCTGGTTGCCGAAGCTGACCAGGGCCCGGTTCACCCGAAGGGGCCCCTGCGGACCCTGCACGTCGGGGAGTTCGCGCTGCCCGAGCTCCACGATCTTCCAGCCCCCGCCGGGGATGCACGAGCGCGGCGAGTGCGCTGACTGTCCGGCACGCTGCGAGTCGTACCAGGCCACGTACATGTTCACCCCGGGCATGCCTGGTTGCGTGTAGTCCGCAAGGTAATAGTCGTTCAGGCGCAGCACTTGGAGGTACACCGGCTCAAGGACGTCCTCACGCGCGCGCCACACACCGAGCTGGGGTGGAAAAGCGCCGAACGAACCTCGGACAGGGATGGCTTCCGCCCGCGCGGGAATGAACTGTAGCGTCACTGCAAACGCCGCCATTACCGCTGCAGCAGCCACCAGAGTCACCGGAACCGTTCGGGCGTGCGCCGGTGCGGACTGCGAACCCAGGGGCGGCAGGTCGATCGAGAACGAGTCCCGCCACGATCGGTGGTCGGATCCAATTCGGGACAGCAATACCATCTCGCCCAGCATCAGGGCCGCGCTGGCCATGAACACGACCCATCCCTGGAAATCGTGCAGGAAGCCCTCTGCCATTCCCACACCCCAGTACTCAACCGTCACGCCGATCACCCCGATGCGGAAGCTGTTCATGAGGATCGTGATCGGAATGCTCGACAGGAACACGAGCAAGCGCTTCCAGAGCGCGGCCTTGAAGAAGTAGGCCATGATGAAACCGAGGGTCATGAGCGGAAAGAGATACCGCAGGCCGTCGCAGGCTTCGGCTACCTGGAGCTTGTAGGCCCCGAGATCGATCACGTTGCCTTCCCGATAGACGCTGATCCCGAACAGACGAATGACCCACACGCCGATCTCGGAAGAGGCGAGCTGCAGTTGCGACGAGAAATTCGCCAGCACGAATCTCGGCAACGGCACCATGAAGAGGAGGATCAGCAGCGGCACCCAGAGCTTGCGAAAAACGCTCCAGCCTGTGAACGAAAGGATGATCCCGTATATGACGAGGACCAGCGCGTACTGCTGGATCACGAATACTGTCGCCAGGTGCCCAACGAGGCACAGCAGTGCTCCGGCCACGACCAGGCCGACCCCGGCCCAGGAACCAGTGAAGGCACTGCGGCCGAGCTCTTCCTTGCGTTGCCAGACCAGGAATGCAGCAATTACAGGAATCAGCACGCCGTGGCTGTACTCCGGGCTGCCGAACCAGGTCGCGACCATCTCGCGGATCGGCTCCCAAAGAACCACGGCCCCGAGCGCCGCGGTGGCGAGGAGGATCAGCCAGCTGATACTCGACATGCGAAAGGCCCTCGGCATCTCGCCTCGCGTGTCCAGAGCCTCAGGATCAGCGTTCAGGTCAACCGATGGCGTTGATCGCATGGCGTGGCTCTGGCGTCCTGTGCCGGCGAATGCTGGCGCAGGCAGCCTAGCCTGCGTACGGCGGCGAGATTTCCTCGGCCGGCGCCGACGGCTGCGAAAGCCTCTGCGAGAGCGAGGCCCAGAGAAATGTCGGCGCGGACAGGAGAGTCCTTCGCCACAGGCGCTGCGGTTCTCCGGCGAGCCGATACAGCCACTCGAGCCCAAGATCGCATACCCACTCCGGTGCCCTACGCACGGTGCCGGCGTAGTACTCGAACACGGCCCCAATGCAACCGATGACGGGAACCTGAAGTGCGCCGGCATTCGCCGCCATCCACCTCTCCTGCTTCGGCGCCGTCATGGCGATCCAGAGCACGTCCGGGCCCGCCGCGTTGATCCGCTCGATGAATTCCACGTTCTGAGCCGCGTCCCATTCGCCGAACGGCGGCGACAGGGTATCGACCACCACACCGGGGAAGTCGTCACTCGCCCGCTCCCGGATGGCCATCAGCACGTTCGCGCTTGAGCCGAAGAAGAAGGCTCGCCCACCACCGGACGCCTGAAGCGCCGACATCAGCGCCATATAGAAATCGAACCCCGTGATACGGGGGCCGATCGGGACTCCAGCGAGCGCCGCTCCGATCCGGCAACCGACACCATCGGCGACCACGGCGCTGGCTGACCGCAATGCAAGCCGAAATGGCCGGTCCGAGCGAGCCACGACAAGTGAGTGCGGGTTGGCACAGGCCAGACTGAAGGACTCTCCCCTGTGGCGAACGGCATTCATGGCCGCCGCGATGAGCTCGTTGAGGCTGCGGCGATCCACTGGAACGCCCAACAACTCCCTGACTCCCTGCCCAATCACGCCGACCGCCCCTCGGTCGGGGCCGAGCGCTGGAGCAGGCTTCGACTGACGGTTCGACCCGCTGACACTTGCCAACCCTCGACACCTCGCTTCGCAGGGGGGTCCGCCCCCCGGGAATTTTTCAGTGTGCCTTGGCCCGGTTACCTTTCCGTGACTAGACACGCTGCGCACCGGACATCGCGTCGCGATAGATGGCCAGGAGCTGGGACAGGTTGCGCTCGGATCGGTACTCCCGATCAAAGGTCGCCCGGGCCGCGATTCGCATCCGCGCGAGGCCGTCGGGATCCGCACTGAGTCTGCGCACAGCCTCCGCCAGTTCTTCCGGATCGGCAGGCCGGAACTTCGCACCGGTGAGGCCGTCAGCGACGATCTCGTCGAGGCTTCCGATCTTTGAGGCAATGACCGGCGTACCGCATGCAAATGCCTCGACCACCACCATCGGAAAGCCCTCAAACCACTCGGACGGTACGATCAGGAACATTGCTTGACGCGTGAGCGCCAGAACCTCCGCCCGGGGTCGATGTCCCAGGAACTCCACGGCCAGTCCCGCGGTCCGCGCCGTCTCGCGGAGTTCCTCGTGAAGCGGCCCCTGGCCGACGATCAGCAGCCGTCGACTTCCGAGGTGCCGCCAGGCATTGAGCAGAGTGCGCACGCCCTTCTCCTGGCTGAGCCGGCCAACATATAGTGCGAAGCCTCCGGACCCGCCGCCGCGCTCAGGAGTCTCCTCGAGGCAGTTGGGCTTGACGACGATTCGGTCAGCGGGAAGTCCTCCCGCCGCCAGCCGGGAAGCCGCGAAGCGCGTGAGGGCGATGTAGCGATCGACGTTATGCACGTAGGCACCGCTGAGACGGTTAGCGGCAAGCATCAAGGTCAGTGCGCCAGTTGCAGCCAGCGAACCACGGTAGCAGCGGTGACGGAGTCCGGGCAGCAGGCCGAAGATCTGGGAGCCGTTCACACATTCCTGACAGGGCTGTCCCTCTCGCTGCAGCAACGCACCTGCACAGATCAGGCGGTAGTTGTGCAGTGTCTGCACGACCGGCACGCCTCGGTCGCGGCACGCGGCGTAAGCGCTCGGGGAGATCTGCGGAAACGTGTTATGAAAGTGCGCAACGTCTGGTCGCTCGCGACCGATCAGATCGCGAACGGATCGGTAGGAGCTGGCGGACCAGCTGGTATCGATCGCAAGCCGCACCCGGGGGAGCCCGGCGAGATCCGCAATGTCGTCGTTGCGGCGTATGAACGGGATGACATGGACGCCGTTGCGTTCGAGCAGCCGGCGCTCCCCCTCAAAGACGGCGTCCTCGCCACTGGGCGCGCAACTGCGGTAGTAGTTGTGAGCGAGCAATACCCTCAACGGTCTGGACAAAGTCGGCCCGTCCCCCGGTCGTCCGGAACGCAGAACTGTCATAGTCCGGGGCTACGATGCACCCCCGCTGATCGAGCCGGAGCCTCCTTCCGGTGATGCCGGGCGACCCTCCCGCCCCTGCACAGGCAGGTCGGGGGAGCGCAACCAAGCATCGCCGGCTTCAAATGACCCGCGTGTTATCCCTGCTACCCGCCCGCCGCCGGGACTTATTCAGTGGCGTTGCCGGCCAATCGCTGCTGAGCGCGGCCAGCTTTGCAATCAGCCTCGTGCTGGTCCGGGTCGCGAGCAAAGAGCACTTCGGGCTCTATACGCTCGGCACCACGGTGATGACACTGGCCGCCGGGATGATGAATGCGCTCATTTACACGCAGATGACAGTGACCGGTCCGCGGATCCAGGCAGCCGCGCGGCCCGTGTATCACGGGGCAATGCTTCTGGCGCAGTACATTGTGCTGGTTCCGGTCGTTGTTGCGGGAGTCGTGGCGATTCTTCTCTCGGCGTCGAACTCGGGCGCTGACGCGCTGCAGACGCGGATCCTCGCCCCCGCGGTAGGCATCGCGTGCCTCGGCTACGCCCTGCTCGACTTTTCGCGGCGACTCAACTACCTGACAGGTCACGGACCGCGCGCCCTGGCGTACGACTCGATCTACGTCGCTCTCCTGGCGCTTGGACTCGCTTTGTTGGTCGCGCTGGGTGAGTCGGACCGGTTGTATTGGTTCATCTTTGGCCTGATCTGCCTGGCGGCTGTCGCCTGTGGGCTGGCGGCCTTGAAACCCCACGAACTGCCCTGGGCCGCGGCTGCGTCCAGGGTGCGGCCGTCGCTGACCGACGCTTGGCGAAACGGAAGTTGGGCACTGGCCGGCATGCTCGTCACGTGGGTTCAGGGCTCCGCGTATGTATACATGCTTCAGCTTGCAATGGGTTCAACGGCCGTCGCCGACGCCAATGCAGCCCGACTGCTCATGGTTCCGCCACTGGTGCTTCAGACTGGCCTCGGTATCGCCGTATTGCCGCGCCTGGCCTCCAGTACCGCCGCCGGCGATCGACATGCAGCTGCGCAGCTCGCGCTCAAGGTGTTCGGCCCGGTCCTGCTCGGTGTATTGCTCTACAGCGCGCTTGTGCTCAGCCTGTGGGAACCGCTCTCAGGCGTGATGCTCGGGACGGAGTATGTGGGCCTCCGCGCTGTTGTCCTCGCGTGGGCGGTCGTTATCGGCCTGATTGTCATACGCGCCGGCCTGTCGGCGCTGCTGCAGGCAGAACGGCGGTTCCGTGCGCTGACGCTCTCGGGACTCGCCGCGGCGACGCTTGTACTCCTGTGCACCATTCTTCTGGTTCGAGAGTTCGGCGTCGTCGGCGCCGTGATGGCGCTGGGCGCCGGCGAGCTGCTGCTGGTCAGCCTGCTGGCAAGCCAATACCTGAAGTGTCGCCGCCATGCAGGTTGATGTTTGTGTCGCAACGTACAAGCGGCCGCGACTTCTGGCCTCCCTGTTGCACAGCCTGTCGATGCAGAAGCTGCCCGACACCACGGAGATGCGCGTGATCGTCGTCGACAACGATGCCGACGGATCCGCCCGACACATCGTGACGGAGGCTGGCACGAACCTGCGAATCGACTACGCGGTCGAACCGACGCGGGGCATCGCCCCGGCCCGCGCACGTTGCCTGGGTCTCGTACAGGGTGAGTTCTTCGCCTTCATCGACGACGACGAGCACGCGACGCCCGACTGGCTGGGAGAGTTGCTCGCCACGCAGGCCCGATTCCAAGCCGACGCGGTCTTCGGCCCGGTCCTGCCGGTCCTCGAGCCGGGCGGCCCGCGCTGGATACCACAGGGACGGTTCTTCGATCGCCCCCGCCACCCGACCGGAAAACAGGTTCCATGCGGCGGGGCGGGCAACGTCCTGGTCAGGACGACGTTCGTCAGACACCACGGAATCGAATTCGACCGGGCGATCACCGGACCCGGAGAGGACACGGACTTCTTCGCGCGCCTGTCGAGTGCCGGGGCCCTCATGATCTGGTGCGATTCCGCGGTCGTGCTCGAAAGCGTTCCGATTGAGCGCCAGAGCCTTCGTTGGCTGGTGCAAAGGGCCTACGTGTCGGGGAAGGCATATGCGGGCATCTACCCACCGGCGCGACGACTCCCGGATCGGCTGCTCTGGGTATCCAAGCGGACGATTCTCGCGGCGGTCGCCTGCTTGGCGACGCCTGTCGTCCTGCTGTTCCGACAAGATGTCGGCGTACGCTCGCTGCAGAAGGCCGCCGCGAATCTGGGACAGCTCGCGGGGGTGCTGGCGCCGGGACCATCCGGAGCCTTGCCACGCGTGCGTGGGTAAGGCGGAATCATGCAGCGCGTAGGCGCAACCGCCCTGGTGCCGCTTGCGGCGTGCGTACTGTTCGCTGGCTATGGCCTGTCATCAGCCGACCAGGCCCTGCCGGCCAACACCGGCGAGGCGCGGCTCGGCGTCGAACGTGTTGCTGTGCTCGGTTCGGCCTACCTCTGGTCGCTGATCGTCTGCCTGCGAAACCGGTCCATCTGGATGCGGCTGCTCCGTCGACAGTGGCCTTACCTGATACTGCTCGCCTACATCCTGGCATCGGCATCCTGGTCCTTCCTCCCGCGCAAGGTGCTGATCGACTGGGGCCATTTCGTTGGGCACGCGCTGGTCGCTTCGGCCGCGACCTTTCACCTGCTGCACCATCCGAGACGGATCGCTGTCGTCGTTGCAATGTCTTGCGCCGTGATCATTGCCGCCTCGATCCCGGTTTCGATCACGATGCCCTCATTGGGCACCGACCTCATGACAGGCCGCTGGCAGGGAGTCACCGGCAACTCGAACACGCTGGGACTCATCAGCCTTCTCTCGCTATGGGCCTGCCTGAGCGGCTGGTACCTGTACCCGGAACTGCGGATGCGGGTGATGTATCTCGGCATCGCCACGATCACTGTTGCCGCGCTCGTCGGAAGTCGAAGCATGACGTCGATCGGAGCCTCCGCCTTCCTGCTGCTGTCCCTTCCGGTTTTCCAGCGGCTCGCCAGCGCCTCCGTTTCGGCGCGTCGCTGGATGATCTCGGGGCTCTTCTTCGCGACGGTGTTCGCGCTGCTGACACTGCTTGCGTTCGTACCAGAACTACTCCGTCCCGAGACCGCGGCCTCCAATCTTGGTCGCGACGCGACTCTGACCGGACGGCAGGAATTGTGGGCCTTCGCGATCGAGAAGATTCTCGAGAAGCCGGTGACGGGCTGGGGATTCGACTCGCTGGCATCGGCCCTCGCGGGAACGGACTTCGCCTATGGCCAGATGCACAACGGCTATCTCGATCTGCTCGTGCGCGGAGGCGCAATCGGGCTCGCGCTGGCGTTGGTCATCGTACTGCGGGCGCTGTATCTCGCGGCAACCCAGCTGCGGAGTCGGCATCGACTTGGCGCGCCGCTGCTCGCGTTGATGCTGGCCATCGTGCTGCACAACATCACCGAAGCCAGCCTGTTTCGGGCAGCGAGCGTCTATTCGCTAATGCTTGTGCTCAGCTACACGTTCCTCGAACTCTACGCCACGGCTCCGGCGGTCCTTCGGTCGCGCACTGAAAATGCATCGCGTCGTACTCGTCCAGCGCATCCTGCCACACTACCGAATCTCCTTCGCTGAAGGACTGGTGGCCCGGCTCGCGGCGAGCTCGGTCGACTTGCGTGTGGTATACGGCCAGGAGCGGCCGGGTGAGGTTCCGGTCAGCGAAGGGCTGTCGAAGCCCTGGGCGACGCGCATCGAGAACCGTTACCTGCGTATCGGGCCAGCGACGCTGGTATGGCAACCGTGCGTCGGGCTGCTGCGTGATGCCGAACTCGTCGTCGTCGAGCAGGCCAATTCGCTGCTGCTGAACTACCTGCTGGTGTCGGGAATCCGGTCGCCCGCCCGGCGGCTTGCGTACTGGGGTCACGGCCGGAACCGGCAGGCCGCGGGATGGCGCTCCTTGAGCGAGGCGACCAAGTCGCGTCTCGCGACTCGCGTCGACTGGTGGTTCGCCTACACGGACGGTTGCCGTCGCGACCTCGTCGAGCGCGGTTACCCCGACGCGAGGATCACGGTCGTCAACAATGCGGTGGATACGCAGGGTCTGGCGACCCTCTCCGGCAGCCCGACAGCCGCAGATGCCGTTGGCAACGCTTGCATCTACTGCGGCGGAATGTACCCGGCCAAGCGCCTGGACTTCCTGCTCGAAGCGGCCACACGCATCCGCGATCTCGTCCCGGATTTCGAGCTGGTACTGATCGGCTCCGGTCCGACGGCCCACCTCGCCGAATCGGCGGCCGCCCGCCATCCATGGATCCGTTACCTGGGCCCGCTCACAGGCAGCAGTCGTGTGGAGTGGTTCCGTCGTTGCCGCGCGCAATTGATGCCTGGCCTGGTCGGCCTGACGATTGTCGACAGTTTCGCCGCGGGCACTCCATTGATCACGACCGACATGACTGGCCACAGCCCGGAAATCGAGTATCTCGTGCACGGGTTCAACGGCTTGATGTCCGACAACTCGGTCGATGCGTACGTGGACACGGTGGTGACCTTCCTGCGCTCGTCGGAGGACCAGCGCCGACTGGCCGACGGTTGTAGAGCCTCGGCCCGCACCTACACGCTCGACAACATGATTGAGCGTTTCGCCGGGGGAGTCTTGCAGTCACTGGCCGCAGGGCCGCACTCGTGAGACTGCCCGTGCAGCACCTGTTGATGCTATGCCTCCGAACGGGACTTGTATTCCCGGTCGCAAGCCTGGCCGGCTCGCCTGGACTTGCGGTTGTGGAAGTGCTGCCGCCGACGGACGTGTCACCGTCCGCGGTCAACGTGTTCGCTTCGCCGGTCTTTGCCCGGGGTCCGCACGTGTTCTCAATCGACGTCGAGAGACCTCCTGGAGGCATCGAAGAAAACGGCACGAACCTTCACACCGTCGTACGTCACGGGGTCGAGGACCGTGCCGGTCGCTGGACCTGGACGTCCACCGTCCTGGACCAGGGGACCATCGACGATCCCTACCACACGCAGGGATCGGTCGCGCTGGACCGCCGTGGGTTCGTGCATGTCGCCTACAACATGCACAACATGCCGTGGCAGTACGCCGTGAGCACGGAGCCCTTGAGCATCCGGGAGTTCAGGTTTCGTGGCGAGCCGGTTTCGGCCGAGCAACGTGCCCTGTTGAAGCACGAGAATCGCACGAACTTCCCTCGCCTCGGCAACGCTGCCATTCCCGGCACGCAGGTGACTTATCCTCGCTTTGCCGTCGACCGGTCGGGAGAACTGTACGTCACGTATCGCTTCGCGCTCCGCCCGAAGCGGGCCTGGCCAGCCCGCGACCTGGCTGGCGGCGTCGCCCGCTACGACGTGGAAACCGAGCGCTGGCAGGCGTTGGGTGAACCCGTGCGCGTCACGGGCGACGACGCGGATCTGTTGGCCGGGCGGCGCGAGGCGGAGCAGTACGCATTCGCCTACCAGCCCGGTTGGACCCCGTACCTGTTGCGCCTGTGCTTCGATTACGACGGGGCCATGCACATTGCCTGGACCTGGCGCGAAGGGGGACCCGGAGCTGACACGGTGCGTCCGAGCTACGCCAGGGTCGACGCGGCTTCCCGGACCGTTGCGCGTTCCGATCGCCGGTCGATAGGCATGCCGATCGGAATTGCGGATGCCGAATCGATCGGGAGTTCCGGACCGAAGGCGCGGTTCGTGGCGGGGATATCCCTGGCGAGCGACCAGCAGAACCGCGTTTACGCGCTGCTGCAACCGGCCGATGGTCTGCGCGAAATCTGGCGTCGGGAACCGGGCGCCGCGACCTGGACGGCGATGGGACCCGCGCCGTTTGGCGCCACGGAACTGGTCGCGGATGCGTCGGGTAGCCTGTGGGCTTTCGCTTCGGGACTGCGGCTCTTGCAGCGACCGATCCGCGGGAGCGGGGACTGGCAGCTGGCCTACCAGGAGGATGGCTGGTGCTACCCGAAGCCCTTTCACGACCCGTCGTCCCGGCGGGTGTTCATTCATCTGCTCAGCTGCGACCGAAGACAGGTGAAGGTGCTGGCCTTCCGTTACTGACCCCGCGGGGCTCCTGCAGCGGCCACTGAGTTCCCTCAAAGGCGATGCCCATCGACGATCGACCGGTAGAGCGCGGCGACCTCCGCCACCTTGACCGACCACGCCATCGATCGAGCTCGCGCCAGCGCCCCGGACGAAAGGGTTCCTACCAGGGCCGGCGACTCCGCCAGTCGCACGATCGCATCTGCGAAACTTACCCTGCTCGCGTCCGGGTTTCGCATTGGGACCTTTAGACCACAGGACGAATCGACGATCCCGCCGAAGCCGAAAGCATCGTGGCAGATGACAGGCACGCCGGATTGCAGCGCCTCCACGACAACCGTGGCAGTCGCATCCTGTACGCTCGTGAACAGCAACGCATCCGCTGCGTCGATGAGCGCCAGTGCCCGGTCATGTGGCTGGGCGCCGTGCCAGACGCAGTGTCCGTTGAGACTCAGCTCCTTCGAGAGCCTTATCCACTGCTCGCGGCATGGCCCGTCGCCGACAACGTCCAGCCGCGCGTCGACGCCTAGATCGAGCGCTCGCCGCAGGGCATGGAGTCCGAGCGGCAGCGCTTTGCGCGGGATGCACAGGCCGCACCAGATCAGCCTCAACGGCCCCGGCGCTCGGGAACCGGCGTGCGTCGGTATTTCCGGGCTGGACTGGGGGTCGGTTCCGACCTCGGGCACCAGCAGCGACGGCCGGTGATGAATCGCAGACAACGCGGCCCGATCTTCGGGCGTCGCGGCCAGAAGCACGCTCGCCCGCCTCACCGCCCGGCGGACACGTAGACTGGTCCGCATCTGTATGGCATTCAGGACATTGCGCATGCCGTAGTGCAGCCGACCCTGGCCGTCCTGATCCTTCACGAAAGGCCACGGCATCTGCGCGTGGCCGCCGATGGGACCCCATAGAAACGGGATGCCCAGCTTCCAGAGGAATCCCGGTTCCCGATAGCCGATCATGTTCAGTTGATGCACGAGATCGAAACCGATCTCGCGGTGCAGCGCTCTCGCCTTTCGGAAGGCGTCCCGCTGCCAATGCCTGTAGCTCAAGTAGTACATCTGCGAAAGCACTCGTTCCCCATAGCGCTGGCGCCTGACCGGAACGATCCGCACCTTTCCCTCGAGATCCCGGTGCTGCCGGATGCCCCGCTCGAGCGCAGGTGCGAAGCGATTCTCTTCGGTGAGGACCCACAGGTCGTGGTAAGGGGCGAGATTACGGATCCAGTGCCAACCCATTCCCGGCTCAGATCCCGCATCCGGATCGCAGGCGTAGGCCGAGACGAGCACCTTCAGCCTTCGGCCGGTTGTCTCGACCGCATCGAGGCTTCGCGGGCCCGGCGACTCATACCGGTTATCGTCCACTGTCGGCGAAGGCCGCTCCATAGGATCGGGTTCGTTGTCCATGACACTCAGGGCAACCCGAGCGGTTGAAAGCCTCTGTCGTGGTCAGGCATCAGCCTTCGCAGCCTGGAACCAATCCCACTCACCGCTTCACGATGACACGGTCGCTGCGGCGCGCTCTACTGTCGCGCCGCGGTTGGCGATTTTCCGGGGCAGTGCACGAACGAGTACTCGTCCCCGGTCTCCGAAATCGCGAACAGGCGATATCCGGCCGCGCGGAGTCGCTGGATCGCCCGCGTTGTCTGATGCACCCCCACTCCGCGTAGCCGATGGTGAAACTCAACGAGCAGCTGGCTCGGACGAGTTTCCCCCGCCAGCAGGTCATCGACGACTGCGTACTCAGCACCTTCAACGTCCATCTTCAACAAATCGATCCGCCGATGGCCGAGCTCGGTCATGATCGTCGCGATTCTTCGTACCGGCCAATAGACAGCGTCCCCGTGTTGCGCGGCGTCCACCATCGAATGCGACACGTGTTCGGGGTTCGACGGTGCCCGGAACGCCGCCTGTCCGTCGAACGGGCCGACACCTATTTCGTGCATCACGAACTGAGAGGGGACTTGCTGCGCCCGTACCCACTCGATGGATCTTGCGGTTGGATCAAAAGCCTGGACCGTCACGCGATACCTGCGAATCAGCTCCAGGTCGAAGGAAATGTCCTCGCCGACGCCAAAAGAGTAGACCACTGCCGACTCATGAAGACCGTCCGCAAGGATCTCCCAGCCGCCGTACGCGCTTCCCAGCCTCAAGGTTGGAACCGAGATGTCGCGTCGGACGCCAAGGCCAGTCCCGGAGAGGATCTTGGCAATACGCCGGATTCCCATTGGCATTGTTGAGCTGGCACCCACTGAAATTGCGAGAAATCCCGCGGACCGAGTCGAGTCGCGGGTCGCCTGCGGCCAGTCCGACGGTACGAGCACGGCAGGCTGCGAAACGCGTTGGCCCGTCTTCGTCGCGCGCAGTACACACGGTTCCAATGACCACGTTATTACACCATCCCGGACCACGCACCCGGAGGCCAGACGGACTCCGTGTCACAGGTCGGATTGCGTGGGAGCGACCGCAGGCCGTGGTCGGCGCGCCGAAACATAGACCGACTGCGACTCCCGCGACGCCAGCAGTCGTTCAGCGCGCGGCATCTCAGACCGAGTGCCCGACCGAATGTCTTCGAAACCAGCGGCACCAAGCAGATCTCTAGCCAGTATGGAGTCGTACATGAACCGATGCCCGTGGCGGTAGATGACGGAATTCAGCTCTATGGCCGACGTAGCTACGCCGGGCCGCCCGGCCTGCTCGAGGATGGTTCCTACGTCCGGGAAAGACAGGACAATGTCTCCACCTGGAGCCAGCACGCCATAGAGGCCTTCCAGCAGCTTGAGCACATCGTCCGGCAACATGTGTTCGATGACGTGCTCGCAGACAATCAGGCGGAAATACTGCTCGTAGGTCTGCAGTTGCTTGGTACCGCGCCAGTAGAGGTCCGGGCGTCGTCTGCCCGCGAGGAAGCGATGTGGCGCGAACAGATCCGCGTTTACGGCATCGTCCATGAGGGCGTTGCCACAGCCGAAATTGAGCGTCCTGCTGTTGCCGACGGTCCGGCGCGCGGACCATTCCTCGACGAGAGCGGTGAGCATCAGGCAACCCCGCCAATAGCCTCCGACAGCATGCGCGACAAGCGACCGCTCGGCGCGCATCGCGCGGGCCAGTACCATTACGTCGACGACCAGCGAGGACATTGATCCGTCCCGATGAGATGCGAACGCTACTTCGCCGAACGACGAGCCGTCATCAACCGGCGACGCTTCGTCGGCTGGAATCGCGACGCGTCGCATCCGGAAAGATCCCTCCGGTCGCGCGATCGGTAACCACCTGCTCCATGAGTCCGGCGTCGACATCGTTGCGCTGGTCGGCCAGCGAGTAGACCAGCGCTGTGTCGCACAGCTGGTTGATCAGCCGGGGAACGCCGCCGGAATGAAGGTGGACGATGTCGATCGCCCCTGTGCTGAAGACCTCGGAGCGCGCCCCGACAATCTGGAGTCGATGCCGGACGTAGTCCCGAGTCTCGTCCCGAGAGAGAGCGCCGAGGTGATAGTCGGCGCCGACGCGCTGTGCCAACTGGCGCAACTTGGGCTTCCTAAGCGTCGACCGGAGTTCCGGCTGGCCCACCAGGACGAGTTGCAGAGCCAGTGGCCGCGTGTCATTTACGTTCGAAAGTACCCGCAGCTCTTCAAGTCTCGGGGCACCGAGGTTCTGCGCCTCGTCCACGATTAGCAACACGCGGCGTCCAGCAGAAGTCTCCGAGTCGAGATGCTCAATGAACCTTCCGTACAGGCCGGCGACATCTCGGCGGCGAGCGACCAGTCCAAGCGCCATCAGCACCCATTGCAGCAGTTTGCCGGAGCCGCGATGCATGTTGGTAATCACTCCGACGCGTATGTCAGGCGCGAGGCTGCGAGTGAAGTGTCGGACGAGTGTCGTCTTGCCGCTACCGACCTCACCGGTCAGCACGGTGATCAATGCGTCGCCCGCCAGCCCGAATTCCATTGCCGTAAGTGCCATCTGGTGGTGGCGCGTCAGGAACAGAAAGCGCGGGTCCGGCGTCAGGCCGAACGGCTTCTCCGAGAAGCCGAAGTGTTGTTCGTACATGCTTGCGTCCGTCCCGTCACCTTCCGACTGCGCGTTTCTCACGCGAGCCGTTCAGGACCGTGCCGACGAGGGGAACGCCGCGAAGCAGCGTCAGGCTCTCGGCGATGTCGTCGCGGCGGGTGTGCGACTCACAGGCCACCAGCAGCACGGCCTGGACGCAAGGCAGGAACGCCAACACGTCGGCGGTCCCGAGCAGAGGCGGCAGATCGTAGATCACGATCCGGTTTGCATACCGCGTCCGCAGTTCCGCAGACAGGTCCTTGGCGCTCTCACCGGCAAGCAGCTCGGACGGCTGACGCTGAGCCGTCGTGCCCGGCAGCAGGGCGAGATTCGGGAAAGACTCCGGACGCAGGAGCGTGTCGCCGACCTCAGCAGCCCGCCTGAGGCAATCACCGACCCCGAGACGTGGTTCCAGGCCGAAAAGCCGGTGAACACTCGGCTGCCGCAGGTCCATGTCAACGAGCAACGCGGTGTGGCTCGGATCCTCGGCGACCGTGATGGCAAGATTGATGGCGGTCAGCGTGCGCCCGTCCTCGCTCGACGGGCTGACGACGGCCACCGAGTTGTAGCCATGCTTCCGCAGCAGCTGTAGCACCTGAACCCGGAGTCGCTTGTACGCGTTGGCCGTGATGTCGTCGGCCCCCGCGAGCAGGATACGATGGCGTCGCAGAACCTCCGCGCTGACCGGAACACTCCGCGCCCGCACGCGGACAAGCTGTGCCGAATCCTCCTTGGCCGCCCCGACGCCTTTCAACCCATGGGGCGCCGCTGCCGCCGCGACCGTCAAGCCATCGGGCCGCGACCCGTCGCTGCGCTGCGCGCGAGAGAGCTCCAGAGCTTTCCGTAGGCGATCCACGCGTACCTCGTTGCCCAGCCGTCGCTCAGATCCCGATGCGCCGCAGCAGCAAGGCCAGAATCACATCCAGTGGTCGGAACATTGCATGCACGAGCAGGAGCAGCACGATGCATGCAAGGAGGCCCGCTGCAAGCCCCCAGCGTCGCCGCCTCGTCTGCGCCTGACCCTCCTCGTCGGTCCGAATCCACGGAATCACCGCCAGCGGTGGTGCGCTGACGAGGCTGGTCAGATCCCGCTGTCCCCGGACGCTACCGTCGAGGGACTCCAAGAGCATCGGAATGCCGATTGCTGCAGCGATAGACACCACGAGGCCGAGCAGGAACATCAACGGACGATTCGGACTCGAGGGCTCCTCAGGCACGAGTGGTGGCTCGATGAGCGTGAAGCGTTCGCCCTTCTGTTCGCTCTCCAGGTTCTCCGCCACCTCGGCCGCCATCTGCTTCTGGCGCACCTCCTGGTACTTGAACTGCGCGCCCTCCAAGTCCCTCACGAGCGCGTTGAACTCGCGTTCCACGGCCGGCGCTTGAGCCAGCCGGTCCTCGTAATCCGCGATGCGGGCCCGCAGCTGCCCGTGCTGACTCAGTAGCGCCGTCCGTTCATTGACAGCGGCCTCCCGTTGCGCCTGGATCTGGATGTAGGCGGGATTGTCGGGGGACTCCGCCTGCCGGAGACTCGGCGCCGTCTGGCTCGACTTGCGCATCGCATCCTCGATGGCGGCAACCACCCGTTCCAGCCGCTTGACGTCCGGGTGATCGCCGGAATACCGGTTGCGCGCCTGCGCAAGCTGGCCCTTGGCCTCGGTCAATTGCCGGACCAGGTCGTTGCCGGTATCCATTTCTCCCGCTTCCTTCTCGAGCCCGGCGATCTCGCGCTGCAGCCGCAGCACGTCCGGGTGCTCCGCGCCGTAAATGGCTGACACGCTCGCGAATTGCGTACGCAGGACCTTCAGTCTGTCCGAAGTACTCAGAACCCGCTGCCCGCCTTCCGCATAGGACATCGACGTCGGCTCGATCTGCGCGAGCTGCGCATCGAGATAGACGATCTGCTGGTTCAAGGAGTTGACGCGCGTGTCGACCGTGCGAAGTTCCTCGTCCGCGCGGGTCATCAGCTGCAGGTTGACCGTGGACAGCTCCGGCAAGGCGTCCGCGTGCTGGTTCTTGAAATCGGCGAGCCGCCGGTCCAGATCCGCAAGTTCGGCACCGACGCGATCCGCCTCCTCCTTGAGAAACCCCGCCGTCTCAGCTGCCTTCTGCTTGCGGTTCTCGAGATTCTCCCTCAAGTAAAGGGTGGTGAGTTCGTTGGCCACCTTGGCGGCGAGCTGCGGCGAGCGACTGTCGAAACTGACGGTGAACGCGATCGTGGCCTTGGTCGGGCGTCCTTGCCGTGGATCCACGACGTCGGCGCTGATCATCTCCAGGCCGATGTCGTCACGCATCCTCTGGATCAGCCGCTCGCGTGGCTCGCGCTTCCGCCTGTCTGCGTAGAGATCGTACGTGTTGATGATCTCGAGAAGATTCGACGTCGTCATGACCCGCTGGCTGATCACGCGAACCCGCTGGTCGGCAAAGCTCGTGACGGCCGCGCGGACGAATTCCTCGGGCACCTCCTGTTGCTCGATCAGGACGGTCCCGGAGGAACGATAGGTCGCCGGCCACGCAAACGCGGCCAGTACGCCCGCGGCGAGGCCGCACCCCAGCGCCAGGAGCGCCGGGCGCGCGCGACGCCGATACACATCGATGCGCTCCGCGAGCGTCGGCCCCGCTTCTGGCGGCGGATACAAACTCAATGCTTCTGCGTCTGCATTCATCGGTCCAGGCTCAATGGAACAGCGTCCGCGGCTGCGCCCGCCACTCGATTCCGGCGATCATCGAATTTCGAGACGCATCCGTGATGTCGTCGCGCTGCGCGTACTCGATCCGGGCGGTGGCGCTCCACTGCGGCGAGAATCGCCAGACCAGACCGAACGCTGCGCGCCCGTAGCTTCGATAGTCCCCGCCCTTGTTCCGCGGGTCACTCGACTGGCTGAAATAGTCAACGGCGGCGACGGCCGATGCCTGCAGGTGTTCCGTGAGCCCGTAGGTCACCGACGCCGACGCTCGATCCCGGGACTCGAGCTGTCCGCGACCCGCATCAGGACTGAGCAGCCGCTCCGCTTGAACGCGCAACGTCGTGCGTTGCCATTCGCCCGTTACGTCGACACGGAACGACGTGTTCGTGCCACTCGATCGACCGTTCAGCTCCGAAAACGTCGGCCCCACATAGAGGCTCGAGGTCCAGCGTTCGTTCCAGTCGCGATCGAGGCCCAGTCCGACCGTGACTTCCTGCGACTCGTCACCGGTGAACGAAGCCTCCAGCAGCCCGATCCGGGCGAGGAGGCTGACCCGGGTCCGTTCGCTTAAGGAACGCTGCACGTAGCCGAGACCGGACCAGTATTGGTAGTCCTGCAGCCCGTAGCGCAGTCCATCCTCAAATTGAACGTCCTGATAGTCGACCGAACCGGACACGCTGGTGAGTTCGGACAGGCTTCGACTCGCAGTCGCACGGAGCCCCGAGATTTCGCGCTGAGTGTTGGCCGGCACGAATCCAGTAGATACAAACTCACTGGTCAACGTGCCGTCGCGGCTGTAACTGGCCCCGATGGAGTACTCGCTCCGCTCACCTCTGCCCGTCACGAAGTCCGCATTTAGATAGATATCGTCCGAGTCGAGCGCGTAGTCGCCGGTGTAGCGTCGCGCAACGAATCGCGGCGACAGACCCAGCCTCGACTGCTCGGTCCGACGGCTCAGGTCCAGCGAGGCATTGGTGATCAAGCCGTAAACGGCTTCCGAGCCAACGCTCAGCAGCCGCGGATTGGTGTCGTAGGCGGCCGATGATCCCGCGTTCGCTTCAGCCAGCCATTGCTCGGCGCAAGCGCTGGTGGCCGCGTGACCGAGCAGGGCAACGAACAGCAGTCTCGGTGTCACGGCACGACCACCGTGTCCCCGCTCATCAGCAGGATGTTCTGCTCCAGCCCGCGGCCCCGTTCGACCTCCGTATAGCGGAACGCGATGGCATCCTGCGACCCGCCGGACTTACGGCGCAGGATTCTGATCTCGTCGAGCGACGCATATGGCGTCGTGCCCCCCGCGAGGCTGATGGCCTGCATGACATCGATGGACTTGCCGAATGGGAACTCTCCGGGCCGGCTGACCTTCCCGAGTACGTAGATGCGGTTGCCACCCGACTGCTTCAGCGCGACTGTTACCACCGGGTCCGGCACGTACTTCTCGAGGCGGCGGGTGATCTCCTTGCGCAAGTCCTCCATCGTCAACGGTACAGCGAGGATTTCGCCCGCCAGGGGAAAAGACACCCCGCCGTCGGTACGAACGAGGACGTCCCCCTGCAAGTCCGGTTCCTTCCAGACGGTGATCGCGAGGATGTCGCCGGGCTGGATTCGGTACGGGTCCGCGGGCACCGCCCGAAACGGCTCCGAGGCCTGCGCCAGGGTGAACGCGGACCAGAGCAGCATGGGGGCGAGGATCCCGAGCCGCATTATCATTCTTGTCACTTTGCGGTGTTCCAATTCGTCACGACCCCGCCGGTCGCAGAGCGGGACATGTTGCCTGCCGCAGGCTTCACTTGTGTGACGGTTGAACGACGCCAGCCGCGTGCTTGGCGCTCGGGATCGGTCCCAGCGTGCAGTGACTCTCAGGCGGCGAACTGGGCCTCGACGTGGCCGGGGTCGGCCCCCAGCCGGCGTCGCCCGACCCAGCCGGTGAGTCCCAACCCGCCCAGCAGCATCCACACTGCTGCAGGCAGAGGTATCGGCGCCGCCTGGTGCGAAATGTTCAGGAAGAAGCTTGCGGTGTTGATGGACGGGGCGCCCACGCCATACACGTAGCCGAACAGGGTCCGCGGGCTGTCGAACTCCAGTTCCAGCGTACCGGAACCGTTGATCAGGCCGAGCACGGATCCATCTTGCACCAGGGCGAAGCTCAGGGCCCCGGCAAGCGCCGGGAATTCCAGATCCGTGAGCACCACGTCGAGTTGACCGGCAGTCGGGACGGAGAATTCAACGCGGGTCATGCTGACACCGCTGAAGATCGTGTTCGTTTCGTAGAGCGTCGACTGCATCAGCGTGCCTTGCGCAGGCCCGCTCGACAGCGCCGTATCACCGGGCACCATTGTCGCCGACGCGGACAGGGAATGGACCCCGGCGAACAGGCCGGCAGCCACCATAAGGGCCAGCTTCCGCACCGCCCCGCTTCGGTTTTCCACTGATTTCATCATGACAGGGTCTCCTGATAAGTGCTTCTGACTAGTACTTCCATGGGGCTCGCCCTTGCAGGATCCTGGTTGCCGGCCACCCGTTGACCCCGCGGAGGGGAGATACGGGACAACGGGTGGCCTGCAGCCGTGAACCGGCACATCCGGGCGATCACCTGCGGTATCGCCGGCTGCCACGAACACCTGCGGAGGGGAGGGACAGGTGTTCGGGGCGCCCGACGACCCACTCGAGGCCCGCTCAGGCCTCGCTGCGATTTCGATACAGGTACTTCTCGTAGAGGTACTCCCTGAGCGAGGGTGTTACCTCGAGATCGTTCGCCGCCTTCGAGTCCGACCCAGACCCGTTCTGAGAACGACCGTTGAGGCCCGAGGCCTGGCTGTGATCCCCGCTCGCCGCTCCCTGACTCGTGGCCAGGTGCCAGCGAACGAACGGCTTCTGCACGCCGCTCATCGCGATAAGCTGGATATCCTCGTGATCGACTCGACGCTCCACCTCGGCCTGGTCGTTGATGATGTTCTCGAGCCTCGTGGCATCGAGGTCGAAGAACTGGAAGATCTCCGTGCCGGACTCGACGAAGACCGGCACCAGGCTTCTGCCACGGACCGCGGGATCGTGCAGCGGAGCGAGCTTCGCCAAGGCAGACTTGACGGCGTAGCGAATGACGTCCGAGTCGCGCACCCCCAGGCGCTTCGCAAGGCGCTTGATCTTGCTCACGTCGGATGAGCTCATCCTGATCGATACCGCCTGCTTTCGAGTGGGCATGGTCTTGAAGTTCCTTCGTTGTTAGTGCGTCGGGCTATCGGACTGGTTTCGACATCAGAACGTATCTGTACGGTAGGAGCGTTATGTTGCGTCACGATTGCGAATCGGTGACGCAGCAGCAGGGCTTCGTCATCGGGAGGGCGACAATTCGTCGGTCAGACGTCGCCGCGACAGCCGCTGGGCGCATGGTCGAGCGGGCCGGGTCCGCATGAGAGGCGGGAGTTTTCCGACCACACGAATTTTCAAGAATCGGGTAGGGGGCGGGCTCACGCCCGCCGCCCTCCCACAACACCGGACGTACGGATCACGTATCCGGCGTTTCCCGTCACCTGGAGCGGTATTGCC
>Ga0209254_10000696_pt1 | contig 28649 bp, 30 predicted proteins | sample FrelakmetDIP11DI_FD_187148 | JGI IMG/M metagenome (GOLD analysis project Ga0209254, IMG submission 187148) | Freshwater lake sediment microbial communities from the University of Notre Dame, USA, for methane emissions studies - DIP11 DI (SPAdes)... | ecosystem: Environmental > Aquatic >... | reverse complement strand
CACCTCGCGGTACAACGAGGCCTTGTCGCCGAAGTAATAGTGGATCGCGGCGACATTGACCTCCGCGAGACGGCAGATCTCGCGCGTCGAGGCGCCCTCATAACCCTTCGCGGCGAACACCTGCAGTGCCGCCTGAACGAGGCGTTGCTGCGCGTCGATGTGATGATCTGCCAAGGCGGCGTCTCTACGGAGTCGGGGGATGCACAAATTAAAGCAGTCGCTTGAATGAAGCAAGCGCTTGATTCGAATTTTGTGACCTGTGCCCCGGAATCGGCCCGTCGTCCGGCGAAGGGCTATGCGGCGGCGGACCTCGCACGGCCGATCTTGGAGTGGCGGTAGCCGTACAAACCGTAGATCAGCGCACCGACCAGCGCGTACGCGACCAGGATGCCCGCCGCAATCGGATCGTTGTCCACTTTTCCGGGCTTGCCGGTCAGGGCGCCGAGCAGATCGACGCCGAGCGCCTTGCTGACGATGTCGAGCAGAATCGGACCCATCATCAGCACCACGCAGAAGAAGATGCCGAGGATCGGTGTGTACGGATAAAACGGCACTTTGAAGGGCCGCACCATATTCGGGTTGTGTTTGCGTAGATACATCACGCTGCCGCAGACGATTGCAAACGCGAGCGCCGTGCCGAGGCTCACCAGGTCACCGAGTACACCCAGCGGCAGCAGTGCTGCCGCGACCGCGATGATCGCTCCGAGCACGACAGTGCCGGCCGCCGGCGTGCGGAAGCGTCGATTCACATGGCCAAAGATGCCCCACAACAGGCCGTCCTTCGCCATCTGGTAAAACACCCGGGTCTGCGCATAACACAACACCAGCATCACCGACGACAGGCCGGTGAAGGCGCCGATCTTGATGATCAGCGAGAACACGTTCAGCGTGCCGGTCTCGCTGCCGGTCCACGGTATCAGTGCCCAGCTCGGGTTCATCCGGTCTACCGCGACGGCGATCGGGTCCGGCACACCGAGATGGCCATACGGCACCACGCCGGTCATGACGATGGCCACCAGCATGTAGATCACCGTGCACACCGCAAGTGAGCCGAGAATACCGATCGGGACGTCCCGCTGCGGGTTGTGGGATTCACCGGCGGCGGTGGATACCGCCTCGAAGCCGACGTAGGCGAAGAAGATGATCGACGCTGCGCGCAGCACACCTTGCCAGCCGTAACGGAAACCGCCTTCGTTATCGGGTACAAACGGCGACCAGTTGTCGGGATTGAGGTAGCTGACGCCGATCACGATGAACGCGATCAGCACGGTTACCTTGATCACGACGATAACGTTGTTGACCTGCGCCGATTCGTGCACGCCGATCACCAGCAGTGATGTCACGGCGAGGATGCCCAGGGCGCCGACGAGATTGAACCCTGCGGTGCTTTGCAGGACGCCGTCGTGATACTGCCAAGTGGATTTCGATAGCGCTTCCGGAATATGCAGTCCGAAGTCGTGCAACAGGCTCACGACATAACCGGTCCAGCCGGCCGCGACGGTGGATGCGGCCACGCCGTATTCGAGCAGCAGCAGCCAACCCATCACCCACGCGAAGATTTCGCCGAGCGTGACGTACGCATACGAATACGCTGAGCCCGACACCGGCATCGTCGATGCCAGCTCCGCATAACACAGCCCCGCGAAGGCGCATGCAAACCCGGCGATCACGAACGACAGCACCACCGCTGGTCCGGCAAAATTGGCCGCAGCATTGCCGGTCATCACGAAGATGCCGGCGCCGATGATCGCACCGATGCCGAGGCTGATCAGATTAAACGGACCGAGCGTGCGCTTCAGATCGCTCTGGGTGAATTCATCCTGAATCTGCGCGACGGATTTTTTGGCGAAGAGTTGACCTCGAGCCACAGTGCGGTTCTCCGAAGTGGTGGGAGCATCATGTCGCGAAACGGTAACACGACTGCGCTCGGGGGCGTGATCGTGACATCACAATGCGTCAGGAGAAATACGGATGCCGGCTGCGGCAGACGGCGCGATCGAACGGCGAAGTGACAGTCCAACGCCGATGCAGTCTCCCACTCGAGGGGTTCGTTAGGTGCGCGTGCCTCAGAACAGCGGGCGTGACCTTCCCAGGCGGGACCGCCACATTGTGGTACGCCGTCGGCGCATCCGGTCATGAAGTTGGGCGCGCCGCGTTTGTACCCATTGTTCCGGTGAGAGCGGATCGACTGACTTACCGCGACGTGTTTCCTCTGCTTCGCGGAACTTGCGGAAGTCCTGATAGGCCTCGATGTCGTGGCGAAGCGTCTGGCAGACCAGCTCGATCACGACAGCGTCGTCGAGTAACCCGAAGCCGGGAACGTCGTCGGGGATGATGTCATGCGGATCGGCGAAGTAAGCGAGGGCGTTGGTGATCCGTGTGCGATCCTCTCCCGATAGTTCCCAGACGTCGTCCTGGAGCATATAGATCAATGTCTCGAGCTTATCGATCCGTTCGCGAATGAACTCGGGTACGGAGACGCCACTGTTATCTTCGAGGAGGGCTTGAGCGGCTTTAATGATGGCAGCTTCGCTGAGCGCCGCGGCACTTGCTTTTGTCTTGATCAGTTCGGCAAGAAGCTCAAGATCGTGATCCGACAGTTCAAACGAAATGGTGAGTGGCATGCGGTTCCCTGTCGACGACTGGCTGCGTTAGGACGACTGTTCGGCGTCGATGTGTTTGATCCAGATCTCCGCCTGCTTTTTCTGTTTATCGTGGCCCGCCGCTTTCTGGAACCAGCCCCGTGCTTCCTTTGGCTGTTTGTTGCTGTAGAGAGCGATACCCATCAGGAGCTGGGTATTACCGGTGTCCTTGAGCCCGCCTTTCGACAACGCTTTCTGCAGTGCGTCGGTTGCGGCGGGCCAGTCCTGGCGCTGAATCTGGACTTCGGCGAGGCGGACGAACGTATCGCCGGTCGGATGCAATTCGCCGGCCTTTTGCAGCGGTGTCACCGCCTTCTTGTAGTCGCGCGATTCGATCCACGAGTAGGCAAGCCGCTCGTACGCCTTCTCGTCGGGTTTGATCTGATCCTTCGCGATGAAGCGCTCCAGATTTTTAGCCGCGCGGTGGGGGATACCGACAAACGCTTCCAGATCGGTGAGCTGGCGCAGGTCGCTGTCGGTCGTCAGCAGCCCTGCCAGATTTGCGATTTCCAGCACGTTGAGCGAGTCATCGTAGCGTTCGAGTTGGCGATTGACCGCCGACAGTTGTACCCAATAGTTCTTCTTCGACGGATCCGACATCACGAGGTACTTCAGCAGCGGTATCGCCATGTCGTATTGCTCTTTTTCGATACGCAACGCGAGCAGCAACTGAATCCAGCTCTCTCTTGGCTTCTCCGCGAGGTCGACGGCCTTCTGAGCAGGCACAATTGCCTTGTCGATCTGCTTGAGCTGGTAATGCGAAACCGCAAGCAGATAGTAGGCAGTGGAATTGGGGTTCACAGCAGTGGTGAACCACTCGTTCAGCGCGTTGATGCCGTCCTGCCAGCGTTCCTGGGCAATATACATCTGCGCAATCTGGTACCGCGCTTCCTGCTGTTCTTCATCGTTCAATCCGCCGGAGGCGATTGCGGCCGCCATATTTTTGCGCACGCCATCGTAGTCGTTCTGCGCACCGGCGACCGACGCCAGCACCTGGTAGACGCGGCTCTTCTCGTAGGGGCTCAACTTCTCGAGGTTCATCTTCGACAACAGCGCTTTGGCTTCGTCGTACTTCTGCGCGTTCAGCGCTTCGATCGCCTCGTTCAGCTTTTTGCCGGTACTGACATCGATGCTCGGTGCCGTCTTTTCGTCGTCTTTTTTTTCTTCTGCGGCGTACGCAATACTCGGCACGGCCGTAAGGCCGAACGCCCCCAATGTGACTGATATGACGGCAACGACTATGCAGGCACGCAAGTTCATTTCTCCAACTTGAATGTCAGGACGACTTGAACACCGCGGCGTTCCATCGCGCGGCCGTCGACGACCTTAGGGTTATATTTCCAACGGCTGATCGCATCCAGCGCGGCGCGCTCAAAGAGTCCCTTCGGATCAGCATCCACGACTTTTGCGTCGGCCACGGTACCCGCGGGTGTGATCGCAAACTCGACCTGCACCCAGCCTTCGATGCCGCGCGACCGGGCCCGTGATGGGTATTCAGGATTGATGCGCACGAGCGGAATCACGTCGCGGTCCGAACCGACCGAGATCTGCCCCATACCCGAAGTGTCGAAGGTCGGAATCACCTGGCTGACACCGCCCCCGTCAAACCCTGTCGATTGACTGGTGATTTGCGGGATCTCGGGCATCTTCTCCGGTTTGGGTTGGACCACCTTTTCCCGCTTGGTCGCTGTTTCCGTGTCCTGCTTCAGCGGTGTGAAATCAATTTTGACTGCGGGCTTCATGTCGCCGAAGTTTCCGGTCCCGCTGACCATGATCCACAAGAACCAGAATAAGCCCGCCGCAAAAAGTAGCCCGAGTACGAACGCGACGGGGAGTCTGATAGCCATGTTCATCGTAAGTCCCTCTCAGGGATTCAGTTGCGCGGAGATCACGATGTCTTTGATTCCCGCCTTGCGCGCTTCGTCCATCACCTTGGCGACCTGGCCGGCGGGTGCCAGCTTGTCGGCGATGATCACGACGGTGTCGTCGGGACGCTCGATGTGCAGTTTTTCGATCGTGGGGCGCAGTTCCCGCAGATCCACTTGCTTTCGATCCATCCAGATCTGGCCATCCGGTTTCACTCCGATCAGCAGATTGCCGGATTCTTTGTGCTCGGCGGTTGCGGCAAAGGGACGATCGATGACGGCCCCGGTCTGCTTCACGAATGACGTGGTGATGATGAAGAAGATCAACAGATTCAGTACAAAATCCAGCATCGGCGCGAGGTCGATGCCGTGGTCTCCAGAATCGTGAGCGTGACCGCGTATTGCCACTCTTAGTTACTCCCCGGCGGTTGCGAAGGTGACGTTATAGACGTTTGCGAGGTGCACCTGATCGACCACTTCGACCAGCAACCCGGTCGGCGCCAGGTTATCCGCGATGATCAGTACGCCGGCCTTGGTGTTCACGGCGTGCAGCCGTTCGACGTTGGCGCGCACTGCGTCCGGGTCAATGACGCGACCGTCTACCCACACTTCACCGCTCGCGAGGATCTGGATCGCAATACTCTTGTCGGCGTTTGGCGGTGGGGGTTCCCCGGTCGGGCGTTGCACCGTCAGGCCGGACTCTTTGACGAAGACCGCAATGATGATGAAGAAGATCAGCAGATTCAGCACGAAGTCCAACATCGGCGCGAGGTCGATACCGTGTGATTCTCCGTGTTCCTGTTTGATATGTCGGCGCGAACGCATAGGTTAGAACCCCAACTTGTCAGCAACGAGTTCGGACTTGCGTGCCGCCTCTTTGGAGAAATAGAAGTTCGGATACAGTCCCGAAATGCTGACGGCAAGCCCCGTCAGGGTGCAGAGCATCGCCTGCGAGACACCCTTTGCCATGGTCCGAGCGTCCGCCGAACCGCGCAGGGCCATGGAGTCAAACACTTCGAGCATGCCGGCGACCGTGCCGATCAACCCCAGCAATGGCGCCATCGGCACCAGCACTTGCAGCACCAGCAGGTTGGTCGTCATCTTGGTTTCGAGCCGCGAAATAATCGCGTCGCGAATTTGGCGTGCGCACCAGGACAGGTGATCGCTGCGTTTGTTCCATTTGTCGATGGCAGCCTGGGTCTCTATCGGCAACACCTTCCAGAAAAACCAGGTCCGTTCGATCACCAGCGTCCACATGATCACGCCGGACAGGAAGATGAAAAACACGAACGGACCGCCGCCTTCGACAAGGTTTGCAATCGCCACATAGGGCGCCTGCAGTTTATCGAGCATTTCGCTTCTCGATCATTTCGGCCAGCATTCCGGAGGACTCGCCCTCGAGGAGCGATGAGAGTTGCCGCGAAATCGAACTCAGCATCGCGTTGCCGAACAACAACGGAATCGCGATACCCAGGCCGAGTACCGTCGCGATCATCGCCTGGCTGATACCGTGCGCCATCAACTTCGGATCGCTCGACCCGGACTCGGTGATGCTCTGGAACGTCAGGATCATGCCGATGACCGTACCGACCAGACCCAGCAGCGGGCCGGCAGCGACAGCGAGCCGCAAAAACGCCTGAAACCGGTCGATGGCCGGGAGTTCGCCAACAATCGCTTCGGATATACGCAGCTCGGCCACTTCAAAATCTTCTTCGATGCGCGACTTGTCACCCTTGAATGCGAGCAGCACACGCCCGAGCGGATTGTCGTCACGCGGATTTTCCAGGTCTTTCTGCTGTGCGGAAACTTTCATGCGGACGCGGATGAGATAGATGAACTGATAGGCCCAGCAGAAGGCACCGATGAGGCCGACCGCGATGATCACGTAACCGACTGCTTCGCCTTGATCGATCCGTTCGCGTATGTCAGGACGCTCGCCGTACAGAGCGATCAGTACGCCGCGGCCAGGGTCGACAACCGAATTGACATAACCGCTGGTGGTCTCCTGGAGGTCGCTTGCGGCGTCCAGGAATTCGGAAGGCGGTTGCCGCGCAAGCTCGACGAGGCTCTTCAGCGACGGCAGATAAGCGAGGTATTTGCCGTTCGACATGATCGTGAAGGGACCAATCCGAACAACCTCGGCGGTTGCCGTTTGCCCGTCCTGCTTGACCACCTGATGCTCGTACCGCTGGACGTCTCCGCTTGCCGTCATCTCGCGCTGCATTTCGAACCACAAGCGCTCCAGCTCTGTAATAGAAGGCAGGGTCTTTGCGCTGGCCAGCGAGCGGAGAAATTCCTCGCGATCAGGGTACTGGGCGCTGATGATCGATTGTTCCATGACGTTGGCGGTGTCGCCTGCGACCTGGCGGGTTACGCCGAACAGTTCGCCCAGGTTGCCTTGGCGTTGTTTGAGCAACGCGTTGACGTCATTGATTTCCTTTTCGTTGTTGTCGAACTCGCTCGACAACGCGGTGCTGCGCGCTTCGGCAGCGGCCTGCGCCTGCTGCGCGCTAGCGAGGACTTTGGCCTGGTCAGCGCGATTTGCGGTGAACTCCTTGAGGCGCTGCGCATTGGCTTCCGCTTCCTGTGCCCGCGTGTTTTTGACTTGCTGCAGCAGCTCGTCGAGGGTGGCTGCGGCGACGGCGCTGGTTGGCAGCGCCAGTTGCACGCTGAAAAGGGCGGTGGTCAGCAGCGCCAGAACGCGCTTCGACGAAATCATGGTTGGACGAATCACTGTTGCACCTCCGTTGGGGCTGGCAGTTGGACCCACAAGAGTTCAGGTGCGCCTTGCTTCCTCGCTACGCGCAGCGAGTGTTCAACATCTTTTGCCAAGCCGGGGTCCGAGACCCACTGCTTCGCGGCCTTGTCCCAGTAGCCTGCGTCTTTGCCGTCGGGGCGACGATACATCAGCGCGACCCGTCCAAGACGCACGACATCGACCAGGCTGGCAGCGTCGCCGTCGCCGAGTTTGGTTTCGTAGCTGTCGAGGGTACGGCCGTACTCCATCTCGATCTGGTAGGCCTCGAGGATCCGCCGGTATTTCTCTGAAACGGTCACATCGGCGCGGCCGAGTAGCGCTTTGAGGGTCTCCACGCGCTTGGTTCGATCTTCGATTTTGAATGGGATATCGAGCGCGACAAACTGCTCTAACGTCGCAACCATCTTTTCCATCAGCGGAAAGACGTCGCGGCTGGTGGTTTCGATTGTCGTGAGCTGATCGTTGATCGAGGAGATCTCGGCGCGCTGCGCGACCACCTGTTCGGTCAGATGTGCGTTGTACTTCGTCACGCTTGCCGTGTCTTCGAGGATGCGCCGGTATTTTCCCAGCATCTCCTGCGTGCCGTCGTCGAGCTGATCGATCTTGTCCTGTGCGGCCTTGGCAGCCTTGTCGCCTGCTGCCTGTTGGGCGAGCAGGTTATCGAGAGGCTGGGTATCCGCGGCGTAGACGGGCACTGTCAGCATAAGCGCCATCAGTACGACCGCGCGGGATCGGTGGTTTCTGTCTGGTGTCATGGTGCGAGCTTCATTCCTTAGACCGGCCGGGTGACGGCGCGACCGTATTGTTGATGTAGTCGATCTCGTGCGAGATCGGCCTCCCTAAAACGTCAGTACGTCCCCAATGTCATGCCGTTCGGTCGTGAACGCGATGCTGGGTGCTCAGGCATAGCTATGCCTCACGCCACCAGATACCCGTCGAAGACTCCCCCCAAGGAGATACGATCCGAGGTGCTGATTTCAACACTAACTCGGGGAAGAACGCAAAGGTTTGATGCAATCCGGTCGGGGCGCAGAAACAAGCGAGTCGAACCCGGGATTGCGCGGGATGCGCGAGGGCGTCGATCGGGCGCCTGCAGTGCGAGCGCAGTGCGCGTCGCGCGCGCTGCTGGGTGTGCAGCTAATCGCCCCTCAATGGCAGCGTTGGGCCAGTGCCCGACGCGCCGTCCGCTCGATGCTGTCTCCGCACGGTCTAGATCTCGACCTGTGTACCCAATTCGACGACGCGATTGGTCGGTATGCCGAAAAAGTCCGACGCTTTTGTCGCATTCTTCGACATCGAGACGAACAATCGTTCGCGCCAGATTGCCATCCCGGGTGCGCGGGTCGCGATCAGTGATTCACGCGACACGAAGAACGACGTTTCCATCATCGCGAACTCGAACCCGTCACGACCGCATTGCTCGAGCAGCTTCGGCACGTCGACGGCTTCGGAGAAGCCATAAAAGGCCGTAACCTGGAAAAAATCTCCACCGAGCGGTTTGATTTCACAGCGCTCTTCGACGGATACGTGCGGAATGTCGCGCGAGATGATCGTCAGAAAAACGACGCGCTCGTGCAGCACTTTGTTGTGTTTGAGGTTATGCAACAACGAGTGCGGCACGCTGTTGAGTGCGGACGTCAGGAAGACCGCAGTGCCGGGAACCCGCGTCGGCGGATCCAACTGAATGCTCTCGATGAAGTCGTTGAGCGGCAGTGAGCCATCGGAGAGCCTGCGCATCAGGATCGAGCGCCCCTTCTTCCACGTCGTTAGCAATGTAAAAACGCTGATGCCGATGACGATCGGAAACCAACCGCCGGAGGGAATCTTCAGCGCATTCGATGCAAGGAACGCGAGGTCGATCAGCGCGAGCGGCGTGACAATTATCAACGCCAGCGGCAGCGACCATTGCCAGATCCGCCGAATCACGAAAAAGATCAGCACCGAGTCGATCAGCATCGCGAGTGTCACCGCGATTCCGTAAGCGCCGCCGAGATTGTCCGAATGGCGGAATCCCGCCACGAGCAGCATCACTGCGACGAAGAGCACCCAGTTTATGAATGGCACATAGATCTGGCCGAACTCGCGTTGCGACGTTTGTGTGATCGTCAGCCGCGGGCAATACCCCATCTGGATTGCCGCCCGCGTCAGTGAGAACGCGCCGGAGATCACTGCCTGCGATGCAATCACCGCCGCGCAAGTCGCCAGGATCACCAGCGGAATCATTGCCCACGCAGGAGACATCAGGTAGAACGGATTCCGGATCGCGTCAGGATCTTCTAGCAGCAGCGCGCCCTGCCCGAAGTAGTTCAACACCAGTGCGGGCATGACGCAGAACAGCCAGGCGCGCTGAATGGGCAATTTGCCGAAGTGACCCATGTCCGCATACAACGCCTCGGTGCCGGTCACCGCCAGCACGACTGCGCCGAGCGCCAGAAATGCTGCGGTGGGATTGCCGATGATGAAGGCAACCGCATGCATCGGATTGACGGCCGCGAGCACCGCGGGGCGGTCGACGATCTGGCTCAGGCCCAAGGCCGCGAGCACCGCGAACCAGGCAACCATGACCGGACCGAAGAACGCGCCGACGCGAGCGGTGCCGCTGCGCTGAATCACGAACAACCCGATGATGATGACCAGCGCCAGCGGCAGGATGATCGCGTGCAACTGCGGCGTGATGATCTCGAGACCTTCGACGGCGCCGAGTACCGAAATCGCCGGCGTTATCATGCCGTCGCCATAAAACATCGCGGCACCGAAGATGCCGAAGCCGACCAGCCACCAACGCCGTCTAGGCTGCGTCTCCAGTCCGCGTGATACCAGCGCGGTCAATGCGAGGATGCCGCCTTCGCCGCGATTGTCCGCACGCATGATCAGCGCGACGTACTTCAGCGAGACGACGATTACCAACGACCAGAAGATGATCGACAGGATGCCAAGAATGTTGGCCGTCGATAGCTCCAGGTGGTGCGCGCCGGTAAAACACTGGCGCAGCGTATACAGCGGGCTCGTGCCGATGTCGCCGTAGACGACACCCATCGCACCGATCAGCAGCGGCGCCATCGGCGACGGGGCTACGGTCGTTTCAGCGCGCAAATGGGAGCGTTCGAAGGGATGGGAATGGCGGGTTCATGTTGGCGAGGCATTCTTCACGAACGCGCAGTGAACATCAATTTGTGTCGATTGTGCCGGGGCTTTAGATGACCGCGCTGACGCCGCAGGCTGCGGGGTGCGCGCCGAGCCGCAATTGGAGTTGATCGTTGACGCGGCGGGACTCAGGATGATGACCAAAAAAAGTAACTGTAATGTTAAATTCTTGCCCGAATATGGGCAAAAAGGTTGTGGATTGAATCAGTTTCACGCTCAATCGATCCTATGCCTGAGATCGATGAGCTATCCGCGTACCTGACAAGCACCACTCGCCTCGAACCCGATGAGGCGAGGCGTGTCGTGCGTGAGTTACTCGACCTGCTCGCCGACGAATCGCCCGAGGCGTTTGCGGTCCGGCGTCATCGGGAACTCAAGTCCGACGGCCGGCTGAAAAACGAGCAGGTGTTCCGCGCGATCGCAGCCGAAATGGCACAGCGACCGTTTGCGGCGCCGCAGTTCACTCAACGCCAGATCCGGCGCCTGATCTACGGTTGATTCGAAGCAATCCAATTCAAGAGGAGATCAAGCCAAGTGTGTGGAATCGTTGGTTATGTGGGACACCAGAGTGCAGTGCCGATCCTCGTGGAAGGGCTGCATCGTCTCGAGTATCGCGGCTACGACTCGGCGGGCCTCGCCGTGCAAGGCAAGCACGGCATCGTGGTGCACAAGCGTAAGGGCAAGGTGCGCGAAATGGAGGCGAGTCTGCCGAAACGGTTCAACGGCGTCGTCGGTGTGGGTCATACACGGTGGGCGACGCATGGCGAACCGAATGACGCGAACGCGCATCCGCACACTGATGCCAGCGGCCGCATCGCGGTGGTGCATAACGGCATCATCGAGAATGCGCACGAACTGCGCACGCAGTTGGCGGCGCGCGGAGTGGTGTTCGCATCGGACACCGACACCGAGGTGCTCGCGCAGCTGATCGCCAGTGTCGAAACCGATTCGCTCGAAGAGGCGGTTCGCACCGCGCTGCGCGCGATCACCGGTACCTACGGCATCGCTGTGATGGACTCACGTCACCCGCAACAGATCGTGGTTGCGCGCAACGGCAGTGCGGTGATCCTCGGCATCGGCGACAAGGAAATGTTCATCGCCTCGGATGCGTCCGCGCTGGTACGGCATACGCAGCAGGCGATTTATCTCGACGATGGCGAGATCGCCGTCGTCGAGGCGCGCGGCTATCGCGTGACCACGCTGGACGCGTTGCCGTCCACAAAGCAGCCGATCAGGCTCGAACTAGTCGATGAACAATTGTCGAAGGGCGCGTACAGCCACTTCATGCTGAAGGAAATCCACGAGCAGCCAGAAGCGGTGCGCAGCACGTTGCGTGGCCGTCTCGATCGCCGCTTTGCGACCGCGCGATTGGATGGACTCAATCTGACGGCGCGCGAGTTGCTGCGCTTTCGGCGCATCAAGATTCTCGGCTGCGGTTCCGCATGTATAGCGGGACTGCTCGGCGCGCGAATGATCGAACGCTTGAGCCGAATTCCGTGCGACGCGGAGTCGGCGGCCGAATTTCGGTATCGCAATCCGGTGATCGAGGACGACACGCTGTATGTCGCCGTCAGTCAGTCAGGCGAGACATTTGACACGCTCGCCGCCGTGGATGAGATCAAACGCAAGGGCGGCGCGATCGTCGGCATCGTCAATGTGGTCGGCAGCACCATTGCGCGTGCTTGCGGGCGCGGGGTCTACCTGCATGCGGGTCCGGAGATTGCGGTGGTTGCAACGAAGACCTTCGTAGCCACGCTCGTCGCGTTCGTGCTGCTGGCGTTGCACCTCGGCCGGATGAAGGACGTGTCGGCCGGCGGCGGACGGCGCTTGATCGAAGCGTTGGACCGGTTGCCGGAACTTTTGGCAGCGCTGATCGCGAATCAGGACGCCGTAGCCACGCACGCGAAAAAGTTCGCGCACTTCACGAACGCGTATTTCGTCGGCCGCAACGAAGGTTACGCGGTCGCAATGGAAGGTGCGCTCAAGTTGAAGGAAGTCAGTTACTTACATGCTGAAGCGTATCCTGCTTCTGAGCTGAAACATGGGCCGCTCGCGCTGGTTTCGCCGGAGACTCTGACGGTCGTGATCATTCCGTCCGACGACCTCTTCGAGAAGAACATCGCGACCATCGAAGAAATCCGTGCACGCCGTGGGCCGGTGCTGGCGCTCAGTCAAGTCAGCCGCTTGCCGGTGGCGGTCGACGCTCTGATTGTGGTACCGCAGTTGCACGAGTTACTCGATCCGTTGCTGATGTTGATTCCGCTGCAGTTGTTCGCGTACCAGATCGCCATCGAGCGCGGCTGTGACATTGATCAGCCACGCAACCTGGCGAAGAGCGTCACGGTGGAGTGACATGACGGCGTCCGGGTCGGCGACGCTGAATAACGTGGCACAATTCCGCTTCGTGCAGACGACGGTTCGGTAACATCACAATCTGAATCTGCGGACGCACTCGGAAAACCTCATTCGGATGACCCTCGAAGAAGAAGCCATCGCATTGTTGCTGCGCTCGCCGCGGCTGGAGGTCGGCACGATCATCGATCTGCTCGACGTCAGCGACGGCGCGTTTCGGGCGATGGTTGGTCACAACCCGCGGATTGCGGCGTTGCTCGAGGCACGCCGTGCCGGGGTGCTGGCGCAGCCGAACGCTGAGCCGACGCAATGCCCCGCCTGCAACGACTGGTTTCTGCCCTACGCGTCGGCACGGTTCTGCTCGGATGCGTGCCGGGACATGGGGCGACTGCAGACGCATCGCGTTAAACGATCGCGTTCTATGGGTTTCTGACCTCTGCCGGCCGCGCCGCGTGTGAATCCGTCGTGGCGTACTACGCTTGGAACATCGCGACCTTTTTGTTGCCGGTCGGGTCATTGCCGAATCGCGATGCCGTGCGGATCGGCAGCACCTTCACGATGGAGGCGATGTCAGAATGATCGTAAGCATGTGGATGACGCGCAATCCGGTGACGGTGGCGTTGCACACGCCGATCGCCGAAGCGGCGGCAATGATGGCGCGCCGGCGCATCCGACGATTGCCAGTGATGGAGACCGAGCCGAGCGGAGTTGTGCTGGCCGGAATTGTTTCGGCAACCGATATCCTTCGAGCGTTTCCTCACGACGTTAATCCATTGGCGCCGGCTCCAGGGGGCGCAAAAGATCGTCTGCTGATTGAAGAAATCATGCGGCGCGACCCGTTCACGACGGCGCCGGACGAACCCATAGAGGAAGTGGCGCGCGTAATGGGCGGACAGAAAATCGGCGCGTTACCGGTGCTGCGCGACGGCCGGCTCGTCGGCTTGATTACCGAGTCGGACATCTTTCGAGCGTTCGTCAGCATCTTCAATACCGATACGAGTGGTGCGCGAATTACGTTCGACGTGTCCAAAGCTGAGGACACGTTCGCGCTGATCGCAAAAGTGGCGTTAGAACGCAACGTGCGGGTGGTGAGCCTGATCTCCTCGTCGCAGAACGATCTGCCGGTATGTGTTGTTCGTATCACGGGTGACGGGGTTGAAGCGATGCTGGACGACCTATGGAAGTCCGGGCATCGCGTGCTCAACGTGTTGCGCCACTAGCGGCCGGTAGCGGCTGAATCGATAGCGCTCGAGCGCGGAACTTCGCTGGCCGACTTCGGATGACGTGAGGATGGCGGATGTTCGGTGCGCCGGACACGCCATGAACCATCCTAAGGGGCTCGCCTCGCGCCGTCCCTGGCGCGAGACGGTCCGGCGCAACCCGCCGCCACCGCCGCCGTGGTTTGAACACCGCATCAACAAACATCCACCTACCCGCCAATTCAGTAACACGATCCATCACTCGAGCCACTACCGATTGGGTCGATAGAGGCCACTAGCGGCGGTTTCACGATCGCGCGACCTGTGCCAATCGAGTGGCTTTCCGACGTCCTCTCGTTCCGTCAGCGAATGTGTGCTTCATGCTCGGGGCGAGTACAGTTGTGACTGCTCATCCAAGGAACCGCTGATGAAGACGCGCCTGATCTTGTTGACCCTCGCAGCACTGCCACTCGGCGGCCACGCAGAATCGCTCGACATCAAAACCGGACTGTGGGAAATCGTAATGTCGACGGCAATTGCCGGCGTTCCGATTCCTGCGGCGGCGCTGGCGAATATGCCGGCGGCGCAGCGCGCGAAGATCGAGGAGTCGATGCGCGCTCGCGCCGGCGAGGTCAACACGAACACCACCCGCACCTGCGTGACCAAGGAAGACCTCGATCGCGGCAATCTTCTCGAGAGCAAAGACGAGAACTGCGCGCGCAACATCATCGAACAGAACGCTCGGCGTTTCGAAGTTGAAGAAACGTGCGGTGCGCCGGAGCCGACGAAGACCCACATGACTTTTGCAGCGACGACACCCGAGAGCTACACCGCCACAGTGGATCGAGCGCAGGGCGAAGGCGGCAAGGTGCATATAGAGATGAGTGGACGCTGGGTCGCGGCGGTCTGCACCGAGGCAGATGAAGACTGAAACGAACAACGGAACGCGCTGGAGCTGCGCTGCGCAGCCAATGATCAGGAGACCCGCGTGAACGACAACGAACGCATTATCAGGAATTTTATCGCAGCCTGGTCGCGACTCGACGCCGATGAGCTGGTCGGTTATTTCGCCGCCGACGGTGTTTACCACAACATGCCTGCGCGCCCGGTGAAGGGCACCGAGAATCTGCGGAAATTCATCGCGACGTTTTTGTCGAACTGGGACAAGACCGATTGGGACATCCTCAATCTGTTGGCGGCGGGCGACATCGTGATGGTCGAACGGCTCGATCGAACCATGGCCGGCGGCAAGCCGGTGAACCTGCCGTGCTTCGGAATTTTTGAGATGCGCGGCGGCAAGATCGCGGTCTGGCGCGACTACTTCGACATGGCCACGTTTACGCGCGCGCTGCAGTGACGGTTTGGGCCTGAGCGCGCCGTCCGCTGCGGCAATTCCTTAGTGCCATTGATCCGCGAGCGCGGATACTGACGACTACTCAAGAGTGGATGTCAGGAGAAAATCATGGCCGCAAACCCCAAAGAACTGATCCGCGAAAGCACGATTCACAGCTATCAAACGCCGATGGACGTGTCGTGGAATTTCGACTACGAAGCCGGCGTGCCGAAAATCGAAGACCTGTATCGGCGGGCCAAGGATAACCAGTGGAACGCGGATCATCTGAAGTGGGAAACACCGATCGATCCGTCAAACCCGATCATCGCGGCCGATCATTCGATGTACTACAAGATGCCGTTCTTCAAGAAGCTGTCGAAAGTGCAGCAGGAGACGTTCGGTGCACACTCCACGGCGCAGCTTCTGTCGCAGTTTCTGCATGGTGAACAAGGTGCATTGTTGACCGCGGCAACGATTGCGCACGGTGTGCCCGACGTGAAGGCCAAGTATTACGCCGCAACCCAGGCGATGGACGAAGCCCGCCACGTCGAGGTTTATGAGCGCTACGTCAAGAAGATCGCGATCGATTATCCGATGACGCCGTGGCTGAAAAGCCTGATTGACGCGACGCTGACGACGCAGAATTACATGAAGGTCATGATCGGCATGAACATGATCGTCGAGGGGCTTGCGCTCGGCGCCTTCAACAACATGTACAAGCAGACTGACGAACCACTGCTCAAATCGGTCACGTTCAACGTAATGCGCGACGAATCACGGCACGTGTCGTTCGGACACATATTTCTGACCCCGATCATCGCGAAGATGCATCAGGACGCGCGTGAAGACCTCGCCCAGTTCGCATACGACGCCGTGATGATCCTCGTCAAAGGCCAGACCGGCGTGGATCCGGGTTTCCTGCAGGTTCTCGCGGTGTCGGGGATCGACCCGCAGGATTTCGCGAAGGGCATGGAGGAGGCGAACGCACTCGGCATCACGCGTGACCTGCCGCCGGGGCAGATCCACTCACTGAAAGATTTGATGATGCCGGCCCTCGTCCGTGCGGGCCTCGTTACCAAACGCACCCGTGAGTTGTTCGAAAAATCCGGGGTGCCGGTGGATGCGGACCAGACAATCTTGAATCGGATGGAAGACCAGAAATCCGACATGAATGTGCTCAACGCCGAGGGGGCGACGTACTGAGAGACGATCACCGCGGTAGCGTGCCGTCGTCATGACCGAGTTGTTGTCGGGTCCGGTGCTCGTGTTGCTGGATGCGCTTCCGGAAGCAACGCTGATCGTTGCACCGGATGGGCGCATCCGCTATTTGAACCGCGCCGCAACGGAACTGTTGGGCCATGAGCGAAGCGATCTCGAGGGTGAACCCGTTTCGCGCATCATCGTGGCCCAGAGCGGCCAACGGCTCGACGTGGTCGCGTGGTTTGCACGCTGGGCACAGGAGCCCCATTCGCCGCAGCTGCGCTTTCTGACGCTGACCGGCCGCGCCCATAGCGGCGCGCAATTGCGTTTGTCCGTGCGTGTGGCAAAGCTGGAGCGACCGGAACAGCTTTATCTCGTCACGATGCGTGATGTGACCGCAGAGCAGCGTGAGCACCAGGACGTCAAACACGCCTTTCTCGTCATATCCCGCATTCTGGCGATCACCGACGATGCGATCGTCAACGTCGACAAAGATCAGAAGGTCACATTTTTCAATCGCAAGGCCGAGGAGTTGTTCGGTTATCGGGCCGATGAAATGCTCGGTCAACCGCTCGATCGGCTCTTGCCGCAACGATATCGCGCCGGTCATCCGCGGCACGTTGAATCCTTCCGGGACGGCAAGGCGCCGTCGCGGCTGATGGGCGAACGTGGCGAGATCATCGGCTTGTCTCGCACGGGCGATGAAATTCCGCTCGAGGCGTCCATCACGAAGGTGTTCATCGACGGCGAACCGACGTTCAGTGTGCAGCTGCGCGACATTCGCGCGCGTAAGGCGGCGGAGCACGCACGGCTCGAAAGCGAGCAGCGTTTTCGCACGGTATTCGATCACGCAATGGAAGCCATCGCGTTGCTCGATCCGTCCGGAACGGTGTTGGAGCTGAACGATGCGACCCGCGCGCTGCTCGGTGACGGTCATGATTGCGTGGGGCGGAAGTTCTGGGCGCTGCCGTGGTGGCCGCGCCTGGCTGATGTGAACGAACGTGAAGCCCGGCAGCTCGCGATGCACGCAACGATTGAGCGGTGTGTGGCGGGCGAGCAGATTCGTACACGCGCCGAACTCGTCGATGCCAGCGGTGCTGCACACGTGATCGACTTCTCGCTGCGCCCGGTTCGTACCGGCAACGAAGTGGTCGCAATCGTGGCCGAAGGCCGCGATATCACTGCCCTCGTGCCGACGCCGTGAACGTGGTGGTCCGATGCCGCGGGTAACCTATGTCGAGGCAAATGGAACCGAGCACGTGGTCGACGTGCAGGTCGGCACAAGCGTCATGCAAGGCGCTCTCAATAATCTTGTTCCGGGAATCGAAGGCGACTGCGGCGGTCTGTGTGCATGCGCGACCTGCCACGTTTATGTGCCGCCGGAATGGGCGAAGCGCTGCGGCGAGCCGGAGGAGCTCGAGGTCAACATCCTCGACTTCGCGTTCGATGTAAAACCACAGAGTCGGCTCGCGTGCCAGATTCATGTCACGCCGGAACTCGACGGTCTCGTGGTGCGCATGCCGGTGCGTCAGTACTGATAGTCGCCCGGCGGGTGTCTGTCGCATTCAGTAATGCGGCGGCCGTTCTTCTTCCATGGAATAGTCGGGCGTGTCCGAGCGGCGTTCGATCAGCTCGACGAGACGTGTAAGCGTCATTCGCAACTGATCCAGCTGCCGTTGTTGATCAACGAGCGCATCGTTCAGTTTGGCGATGGTGTCTTCCTGAAACAAAAGTCGTGTCTCGAGATCGATGCGTTCTTCGTCGTCCATCGGTACGCCTTCGGTGTGACGCTATTCCGTCGGGATCGCGGGTTGCATCATTCCTGCGTCGAATTGAATGGCTTCATCTTGCGCAGCAATCGATCCGGATCGGCGTTGCGACTTTTGTGCATTGAATCATCGACCATTTTTTCGTACTTCGGATCGAGCCTTGCCGACTTGGCATTGTCGGACGCATGGTAGGCGACACGCGCGATCACGCGGTGCGTTTCGCCGGCGCCGCAGTGCTGGCACACGATCGGAGTGGGTGGGTCATTGACCGATGCGTACGCGTCCGTGACGCCGTCACAGATGCGGCATCGGTAAGCGTAGATCGGCATGGACAGTTCAGGCGGCTTGCGTCGCGTCGGCGTTTGCACCGGCGTCGAAAAATGCCTGCAGCGACGTGTGAAAACGCAGGAATTCAAGCTTTTTGCGCGGGTTCACCGTTTTGACGACACCGTCGGTGGTGTCGAGATCCGCCAGCGTTCGGCCGTTACCGGCGCGTCGACCGGCCAGAAATCGATCCCACTGATCGGCGCTCATCTCGACGATGAAGTCCGCGTCGCGCAGGTCGTTGTCGTTCAATTTGTGTACATCGTGGCAGCTGAATCCGGCAAACGTCACGAGATACGTAGCCTTGCCGATCCTTACACCCATCTTCACGTCGATCGAGCCGCGTTTACGAAAGCTCGAGTCGGCATTGACGATGCTCTGGGCCTTCTTCAGCCATTTCACGGAGAGCGGTTCTGCTGTGGTCATGTTCAGTACTCGAGATATTTTTTCAGCATGGGGTGAAGCATTTCCGTGCGCGGCACGCCCAACCAGTCGCACAAGGCGAGGTAGTCGCGGACGAAGTCGCCGACCAGGTGCAGAAAAGTTTCCATGCCGACCGTGCGTCCGCCCTGGATACCGCCACCGAAAATGATCGCAAGCGCAGGCCTCAGCGTCGTCTCTTCGAGCTCCGCCGCCATCATGACTTCGCCGAGACTGAGCAGCGTCTGCATGATGTCGGCTTGGCCGGCCTGATGCGACACGGCGTACTTCAAATGATCGTAGCCATAGGTCAGGTGACGCGCGTGATCTTCGATCGCCTTCGCAAAAATCATCCGTTCGGCGTCGTTGTGCGCCGCGTTGAGCAGACCGCTCAGCACCCGCATCGTGAACGTGCCGCGCATCAGATACTGATACGCCGCCGACTCCGTCCAGCCGCCACGGCTTTCGAGGATCATCCGGTTCACGAGGCCGCGGCTCTCGACGCCCAGCCCACCGCCGTTGGCGAGCGCGCGTTTGCGCAGCACCTCGATGAGCCGCGCGCAGTCGAACGTCGCCGTCGCCAAAAACTGCTTCACCTCGTAATAGCCGTAGGACATCTGGTCCTGCCAGTACGTGATGATCTCGATTTCGGTGTTCGCGTATTGCGATAGCTCGGTGCAGACCTGGCAGACCGCACGTTCGATGTCTTCCGGCAGCGGCTCGAGCGTGTGCCACGGAACCTCGGTTGCAGGAATCCAGCGTCGCTGGATCGCTTCTTCGTACAGATTGGCGGCGCTATCGGCCCACATCTGATGTTTGCTGCGCAGGTTGTACGGCAGCGGAGGCACGCCGGGGCGTGGCAGCGCGCCGCGCGGTCGCCGCGTTTGATCTTCCCAGACTTCGGGTACTTCGCCGTAGATGCCGACGTTGAGATCGCTCAATCGCAGGCCGTGTTCCCCCGGCTTCACGCGGGTGCCCCATTCGGCGGTCAAACCCATCCATTCGTACGTCGGGACTGGCACACCTTCTACCGAAGCGCCGCTGCCGCCCTCGGACATTGCCGCCGGTACCGCCATTCCGCGGGACGCTTTTGTCGCCATTTTGAGACTCCCCGTAAAATCGCGCCCGCGTTAAATGGCGGCCTCGTACTGTTGTGGAACTGTCGAGCGGCCGTTTTCAAAGCGTGCGCCGAATCCGGCAGTCTTGACGCGCTGCATATATTCTTTCAATTGGCGACGGCGGATCACCAATAGCTTCTTATGGCCTTCGTCGTAATGTTCCTTGCCGCCCCCCAGTAGAATCGCCAGCGCTTCCGACGTTTCAGCTTGGGTGCCTGCAGGGTTCTGCACACCGGCCATGATCTGTGCTTCCGCTTCGTCGAGGTAAAACTCGATTTCTTCGCGGCGCTCCGGTGCGGTCTCGGCGAGATAGCGCAGGTGCATCACGCCGAATGCGACGTGACGCGCTTCGTCCTGGGCGCACAGGCGGTACATGATCTTTTCGGCTTCGTTCTGGCCGAACAGTTCGCCCATTCGGAACATCGTCAGTACTGCGCCTTCGCCGGAAATGTGCAGGCGCGTCGACATCTCGGTGAAGTCGCGGGCGAGGTCGATGCTGCCGACAAATCCCGACGTGGCGCCGGACATCCGCATCAGACCGCCGCCGTTGGCGAGCGCGCGTTTACGAAAAACGTCCATGTGGCGTGCTTCGTCCATCACCTGGGCGATCAGCACATGACGCGGTTCGAGAAAATCCGGCGTCGTGTTCGCAACCCAACGCGCGGGCACGTCGCCAGCGACGAATTCCACTTCGTTGAAAAACGTGCACAGCAGGCATTCGGCTTCTTCGATGTCGTCCGGCAGCGGCTCGATGGTGTGCCAGGGCACGTCGGTTGCCGAACTCCATTGCCGCTGCAGAGCTTCTTCGTACAGGAAGGTTGCGTTCTGCAGCCAGATCTCAGACTTCGCGCGCACGCCGTAGGCACCCACTCGATACGCATCGGCGCGTTCACCGGCGCCGCGCGGTCGGCCGGTCATGTTTTTGCTGAGTTCGGGGATCTCGCCATAGCTGCCGATCTGAATCTCGTTCAGCGTCAGACCGCGCTTCCCCGGCTCGGCGTGCATCCCCCACTCGCCCATCTGTTGCATCCAGCCGGTGTCGAGTGCGTATTCCTGCTGTTTGACCGGTGCTTCGCTCATGACTACCTCTTGTTCAACGCAAACCTGATGAGGTCATATAGCACTGTCGACGCGGCATTTGAATACGTAGTCGTGCGATTTCCGGCGATTCGTGTGACGTTCTGTCGGATTCGTCGTGGTTCCCGCACGCGGGTTCATTCGGGCGACCCATCGACGGTCAAGTCGACGCTGGCGCGTATGCCTCCGCTGGGCGGGGCAAGCAGGCGTTGCGCGGGTTGGCCCCACAGGGGACGCAGGGTGCCAAAGCGCAGTGCCACACCTCCAATGAGAGGCCACAGAAGATCGGCGTACGCCCACCGGCTACCGCACGTTTCGCAAGTTCACCCTTGTTCGCGCCAGCGTAAATCTGTCTGCACGATGGCCGTTGCACGATTCGCCCGGTCACTTTGGGTGGCCGCGATCGAATCAACTGAGCCCGGCACGTGGTCTCGATCAATTGACTTGGGCCCTCGACTAAGTAGCATCGCGCGGGAGCCGGTGCGACCCGTAACGGTCAAGCAATGCTGTTTTGATCGGCGTGCGAATGTACTGCGGGATGTATGCCGGCAGGGAACGGGTGTCGAAGCGATCAGGAAGATCCGGGCGGTGATCCGCCGCAAGATCACCGTGATGTCCACAGGGAGGCGCAGTTGATGAGTACGAAGGGTAAGGTCGCGCTTGGGGTCATCGTAGTTGCCGCTGCGGCGGTTGGTGGTTGGTATTGGCTCGTCCGCGCACAACAGCACGCCGAAACCGCGTTGACGCTGTACGGTAACGTCGACGTACGTGAAGTTGAACTCGGCTTTCGGGTGCCGGGTCGGCTGACTGATGTGCTGGTCGACGAAGGCGACAGTGTGACGAAGGGACAGCGCCTGGCGGCGATTGATTCCGAACCTTACCGCCAGTCAGTCGCCCTGGCGGAAGCGCGCGTGCAGCTCGCGCAGGCGAATCTCGCGAAGTTCGAGAAGGGTTCGCGACCGCAGGAAGTGCAGCAGGCGCAGGCGCGCGTCGAAGAGGCGGAGGCCGCGTACCGCAATGCCCAGCGGGAATACGAACGCCAGCTCGGGATGTTCAAAACCGGCAGCACGAGCGAAACCGCGCGCGATGCCGCGCAGACGCGTCGCGACCAGACCGCCGCTGCCCTCGCTGCGCTGCGCGAGGCGCTCGCGCTGGCAAGCGAGGGATTCCGCAGCGAAGAGGTCAACGCAAGCCGCGCGGAATTCGCCGCCTCGGTTGCGCAGCGCAGCCAGGTCGAAACTCAGCTCGCCGACACGGAACTTTTATCGCCATCTGACGGTGTCGTACTGTCGCGCATCCGGGAACCCGGCAGCATCGTGGCGATAGGCGCGCCGGTGTACAGTCTGTCGCTGCGCAATCCGGTGTACGTGCGTGCTTATGTCGGCGAACCGGATCTCGGCAAGTTCGCACCGGGTACGCCGGTCGAGGTCGCGACGGATTCATCGCCTAAGCGCTATCACGGCCAGGTCGGCTACATCTCCCCTCGCGCGGAATTCACACCAAAATCCGTCGAGACGGTTGATCTGCGCACTGATCTTGTCTATCGATTGCGCATCGTCGTCGCGGACGCGGACGACGGATTGCGACAAGGCATGCCGGTGACGATCAGCGTGCCGATCCGGTCAGCGGCGCGCTGATGTGACCGCGGCAATCGAGATTCGCGGGGTCGTCAAGCAGTTTGGGGATGTCGAGGCGCTGAAAGGGGTGTCGGCGGATATCGAAGCGGGGCGCCTCACTGGACTCGTTGGGCCGGACGGTGCCGGCAAGACCACGCTGATCCGCTTGATCGCGGCCCTGATGACGCCGACCGATGGCACCATTTGTCTGGGCGGACGCGACGTGGTCACGTTTGCAACGACGATCCATTCGAATTTGGGCTACATGCCGCAGCGCTTCGGGCTGTACGAAGAGCTGACGGTGCTCGAAAACTTGAGACTCTACGCGAGACTCCGTGGTGCAAAGCATGATTCGCTCGATGCGACGTTCGCGCAGCTGTTGCACTTCACGCGTCTCGAGCCGTTCATCAATCGCCGTGCCGGCCAATTGTCCGGTGGCATGAAACAGAAGCTCGGGCTGGCCTGCGCGCTGATGGCGAAGCCGGACGTATTGTTGCTCGACGAGCCGAGCGTCGGCGTTGATCCGATCAGCCGCCAGGATCTGTGGCGCATGGTTCAGGCGTTGACGCACGACGGCATGGCGGTGGTCTGGTCCACGGCCTACCTCGATGAGGCTGAGCGCTGCGACACGGTGCTGATGCTCAACGACGGTCGTGTCGAGTTCGACGGTCCGCCGCGCGAGTTGACGCAGCGCGTCGTGGGCCGAAGCCATTGTCTCGTCGGTATTCCGAACGAGCGGCGCCGCGTTCTGGCCGAAGCGCTCGATCTGGGAATCGTTCGCGACGGTGTAATCCAGGGCGATGCGATTCGCGTCGTGTTGAGCCAGGGCGCCGACGTTGCACCCGTGCGTGCCATTGCTGCGCGCCACGGCGGCCGGCTCGAAGCCGTCGCACCGCGTTTTGAAGACGCGTTCATCGATCTGCTCGGCGGCGGCCCCGGTGGGCGCTCCGCCATCGCCGAAAAAATGGCCGCCGTCGACCTCGGTACCGACATCGCCGTGTCGTGCCATCAGCTGACTAAACGATTCGGTGACTTCGTGGCCACCGAGAATGTGACGTTCAGTGTCGGCAAAGGCGAGATTTTCGGTTTACTCGGGCCCAACGGTGCCGGCAAGTCGACGACGTTCAAAATGTTGTGCGGGCTGTTGAAGCCGACCGCCGGCGAAGCCCGTGTGGTCGGTCTCGACCTGCGCCGCGCCGAAAGTCAGGCGAAGCTCAAGCTCGGTTACATGTCGCAGAAATTCGCGTTGTACGGGCTGCTGTCGGTCAAACAGAACCTGGATTTCTACTCGGGTGTCTACGGGCTGACGGGCGCGCTACGCCGCGAACGGATCGACGAGATGATCGACACCTTCGAGCTCGAACGATTCCTCAAGGAATCTCCCGAGACACTGCCGCTTGGCTTCAAACAACGCCTCGCGCTGGCCTGTGCGCTGATGCACCGGCCTCTGGTGCTGTTTCTCGACGAACCAACGTCAGGCGTCGATCCGATCACGCGCCGCGAATTCTGGACTCACATCAACGGACTGGTGCGCAAGGGCGTGACGGCAATGGTCACGACACACTTCATGGAGGAAGCGGAATACTGCGATCGTGTGGCATTGATGTACCAGGCCAAGGTGATTGCACTCGGTTCACCGGATGCGCTGAAGGCGCGCGTCGCGCGCGCTGATCGCCCGGACCCGACAATGGAGGATGCGTTCATCGAATTGGTAAATGCCGCCGACGGCGTTGAGCGGGATGCCGCATGAGCGCTGGCGGTTTCAGCGCGCGTCGACTGACCGGTCTGGTCTACAAGGAGAGTCTGCAGGTTCTGCGCGACCCGTCCGCGATGCTCGTTACATTCGCTTTGCCCACTGTGATGATGCTCGTATTCGCCTTTGCCCTGTCGTTAGACCAGAGTCACGTGCCGATCGGAGTGGTGCTCGAAAGTGATGGTGCAATGGCGCAGGACCTTGCGGCGGCATTTTCAGGTAGCCGGTTTTTCGATGTGACGCCGGCGCGAGATCGGCGCGAGCTCGCGGCACAAGTGGTCGCCGGAGAGTTGAAGGGATTTGTGGTCATTCCGCAGGATTTTGATGCACGTCTGAAGGAAGGGAGCCGCGGACCGCTCGTTCAGATCATTACCGACGGTTCGCAACCGAATACCGCCAGTTTCGTCGCCGCGTACGCACGCGGCGTGGTTACAACGTGGCTGAACGGCCGCGAAGGCGCGCACGCAGCGCCGGTCTCCCTCGATGCGAGATTCTGGTTCAACCCCGAGATCAATAGTCGCCATTTCCTGATTCCCGGCGCGATCGCGATCATCATGACCCTGATCGGCACGCTATTGACCGCGCTCGTCGTCGCGCGCGAGTGGGAGCGCGGGACGATGGAGGCGGTGATGTCGACGCCCGCGACCATGCTCGAAATCCTGCTCGGCAAGCTGCTGCCGTATTTTGGTCTCGGCCTGATCGCGACATTCGGCTGTACGTTGCTGGCGACACATGCTTTCGGCGTGCCGCTGCGGGGATCGTATTTCGCGCTGTTTTTGCTGGCATCGGCGTTTTTAGTCCCCGCATTGGGTCAGGGCCTGCTGATATCGACCCGAGCGCGCAACCAGCTCGTTGCGTCGCAGCTCGCGGCGCAGACCGGATTCCTGCCGGCGTTCATGCTTTCCGGCTTCCTCTTCGAGATCGGCAACATGCCCGGCTGGCTGCAGACACTCACCTATCTGATACCTGCACGTTACTTCGTTGCGTCGTTGCAGACGGTATTTCTCACCGGCGATGTGTGGGCGCAGTTCTTGCCGAACATCCTTGCGATGCTTGCGGTTGGCGCCGGATTCTTTGGCCTGGTCGCGCGCAATACCCGCAAAAGTCTCGACGTCTGACGTGCGGCTCGTCGCGCAAATCGTCAAGGAGCTGCTCAGCAATCTGCGCGACGGGCAAACGCGGCTTTCGTTCATCGGCCCGCCATTGCTGCAGCTGTGCGTGTTGTCGTTCGCCGCGACGATGGAGGTGCGCGATGTCGACATCGCGCTCGTCAATGACGACACCGGACGCGCGTCGCACGAGCTCGTGCAGCGCATTGCCGCGGCACGTTTTGTGAACGAGGTCATCGTCGTCGACCGGCCGGATGCGATTGCACAGTTGCTCGAGCGGCGCGAAGTGCTCGTCGGTGTGCACATCGCGGCGGATTTTTCGCGCGCCGTCGCGGCCGGTCGCGCAGCCACCGTGCAGGTGCTGATCGACGGTCGTCGCGGCAACTCCGGGCAGATCGTGTTGAGCTATCTGCAGACGATCACGAACGACTACGGCGCGGAACTGATGGGCGTGTCGGCGGCGGGATTGCCGCGAGTCGAGGTACGCCACTGGTTCAACGAGAACCTGACCTATCTGTGGTTCATCATTCCGGGAATGACCGGCATTCTGGTCATGTTCAACACGTTGGTCGTTACCGCATTGTCGATTGCAAAAGAGCGCGAACAGGGCACCTTCGACCAGTTGTTGGTATCGCCGTCGTCGCCGCTGGAGATCGTGATCGCCAAATGCGTGCCGGCATTTGTCATAGCAATAACCCAGGCGGCACTGATGATTTCCGTGAGCGCTCTGATATTCGACATTCCATTGGCGGGATCGATACCGCTGCTGTTTCTGGCGGTCGTGCTGTTCATATTTTCGCTCGTGGGGATTGGGCTGATGTTGTCGTCGATCTGCGAGACGCAACAGCAGGCGATTCTCAGCGTGTTCGCGGTCGGTTATCCGCTGATCATGATTTCCGGTTTTGCAACTCCGGTGGAAAACATGCCGTCCTGGTTGCAGACCATCGCGCAAGGCAGCCCGTTGAAGCACTTTCTGGTGATCATTCAAGGCAGCTTCTCGAAGGCGATGCCGCCGCTGGAGGTCTTGTCGAACGCGTGGCCGATGGTCCTCATCGGAGTGATCACGCTGTCGGCGGCCATGGTGATCGTCAAGCGTAAACTGCAGTAGCGGCGTTCCGATAATTCCACTTAGACTGACGTCGCGAACGAATCTTGGGAGAGATTTCAGTGGTGAGTCAGGTACAAGACGCCGCGATCGTCGGCGTGCATGAATATCCGTCGCGCAAGGTCGAAGGCAAGCTCAGTCCGATGCAGATCAAGGCAACGAGCGCCGCGCGAGCGCTCGCCGATGCCGGGCTGACATGGAAAGACGTCGATGCCATTTACGATGCCGGCGAAGGCGGCGGCGGGATGAGCGGATTAACGATCGCGGAGTACTTCGGCCTGAAACCGAACGTCATCGACACCACCGCGGTCGGTGGCAGCTCCTACGAATTTCACGCGGCGCATGCAAAACGCGACATCGCCGCGGGCAAGGCGCGGGTTGCGTTGCTGACGTACGGCTCAACGGCACTCAGCCACGCGATGGCGATCGGCACCGGTGGCCGCGGCGGGTACGCCACGCATCCCGCCGACAACATGGATTCGTTTGCCGGCATGACGCTGGTATCGAACTACGCGATGGTTGCGCGCCGACACATGCATCAGTACGGCACGACGAGTGAACAGCTGGCCGAGATCGGGATTGCCACACGCTTGCATGCGATGCGCAATCCCGAAGCAGTCGCGGCGATGACGGCGCTGGGGTTTCTCGACATCCGCGAAACTACGATTGCGGACGTCATCAATTCGCCGCTGATTGCCGACCCGCTGCATCGGCTCGATTGCTGCATGATTTCCGATGGGGGTGGCGCAGTAGTGATCGCAGCCGCCGATGTCGCACGGGACTGCCGCAAAAAACCGGTGTGGATCCTCGGCACCGGCGAGGCGACGAAGTATCCGGAGAACGGCGGCGATATCACCGTCAGCGCGGCGGCGCAGTCCGCACCGCGCGCCTTCGGCGAAGCGGGTGTAAAACCCGGCGAGATCGACATCGCGATGATCTACGACTCGTTCAGCATTACGGTGCTGACGTTGCTCGAAGATCTCGGCTTCTGCAAAAAAGGCGAGGGCGGTGCGTGGGTGAGCGGCGGACGCCTTCGATTCGACCGACCGAAGGACGGCCCCGCGTTGAACACCGATGGCGGCGGATTGTCGTCGAACCATCCGGGCATGCGCGGCATCTTTCTGCTGATCGAAGCAACGCGGCAGCTGCGCGGCGAGTCGACGTCGCAGGTGAATGGCGCGAGACTCGCCGTGGCGCACGGCAATGGCGGCATGTTGGGCAGCCGGCACAGCGGCGGTACCGTGATTTTAGGGAGAGACTGACATGGCTGATCTGAAACGACCGCTGCCGAACCTGAAAGAACACGACACGCGCGAATTCTGGCAAGCCACCAAAGACGGCCAGTTGAAGTACCAGCGCTGTGACGATTGCCGAACGATCGTGTTTTATCCGCGGCACCACTGCACCGGTTGCCTGGGCGACAAACTGACGTGGCACACCGCGTCGGGCCGCGGAACGGTGTACAGCTTCAGCGTCGTCCGCAAGGCGGAGCATCCGTTCTTCCGCACGCTGGTGCCGTACGCGGTGGCCTGGATCGATCTCGATGAGGGTCCGCGCTTGTTGTCGAACATCGTCGGTGTCGACGATCCGGCGAAAGACATCAAGGTGGGCGACCGCGTGACGGTCGAGTGGGAAATCCACGATGAGCTCGCGCTGCCGCTGTTCAGGCCGGCGTAGCTGACGATTCGCGGCGGAGGTGCAGGCGTGTTGCGGCGGACACGCTCGAGCCGTCCCTGGTCGCTCCCCTTGCGCCATCCATGGCGCAAGAGGGTCCGGCCCAACGAACAGCCATCCCCTCAGCGGCGGCGTTTCCGTCACTCCGATGAGGTAGTTCGTTGGAGTAGTCGCGCTGTCGCGGACAGCCT
>Ga0209254_10000695_pt1 | contig 28662 bp, 28 predicted proteins | sample FrelakmetDIP11DI_FD_187148 | JGI IMG/M metagenome (GOLD analysis project Ga0209254, IMG submission 187148) | Freshwater lake sediment microbial communities from the University of Notre Dame, USA, for methane emissions studies - DIP11 DI (SPAdes)... | ecosystem: Environmental > Aquatic >... | reverse complement strand
CAGCTCATCATCAACACCACCGAGGGTGCGAAGGCGATCGCCGATTCATTCACCATTCGACGACAAGCCTTGCAGCGGCAGGTCATGTACACGACGACGATTTCCGGCGCCCGCGCTATCTGCTACGCTCTTGACGAGTTGCAGGCTCAAGCGGTCACGCGGCTTCAGGACCTGCATCGGGAATTGTCCTCGCCCACACCCGATCGCAACGCCCGTCATTGAATCAGAATGCAGAAGACACCCATTACCGCTCGCGGAGCGGAGAAACTACGAGCAGAGTTGGCGCATCTCAAGACCGTGATGCGGCCGCGCATCATTCAGGCGATCGCAGAGGCAAGGGCGCACGGTGATCTCAAGGAAAACGCCGAGTATCATGCCGCGCGTGAGCAGCAAGGCTTCACGGAAGGCCGGATCAACGAGATTGAAGCGAAGTTGGCGCATGCGCAGATCATCGATGTGACGAAAGTCAACGCGGGCGGCAAGGTCGTTTTCGGCGCGACGGTCGAGCTGGAAGATAGCGAGACGGGGGAGGCGGTCTCCTATCAGATCGTTGGCGAGGACGAGGCCGACATCAAGCAGTCTCTTATTTCGATATCATCGCCGATCGCTCGGGCCCTAATCGGAAAGCAACAAGGGGATGTCGCAACGGTGCAGGCCCCCGGAGGCACCAAAGAATACGAGATTCTCGGGATTAGATATCTCTAGAACTAAACCGCATTTCGGCCGTTCAGGGCTTGTTCCGCTTTTCGCGGAACAAGGTGACGACGTGGCCAAGCACTTGGACGAGCTCGGCCGTCAGCGCCTCCGAGATCTGCGCGGCCAGGGCCCTGGCCTCCTCCCGGGTTGCGGCGTTGATACGCACTTTCATGAGCTCGTGATGTTCCAGGGCTCGATCGATTTCCGCTAGGAGTGCTGCACTGACCCCCGCGTGGCCGGTGATGACGATGGGTTTGAGCGAATGCGCGCGGGCTTTCAGTTGTTGTCGTTGCTGTGGGTTCATGATGGCGAAGATCCGCATGGTGCCCCTCTTCCCAACGCAGTTCCAACGAGCAATGGCCGAGGAGCCCCATGTCTAGGCGCCCTAGCAGCTATCGGTGGCTGGCAGAGCATCACAATGACGAATACGTCAAGCGAGCGCGCGAACTCGGCTATCGCTCACGGGCCGTCTTCAAGCTTCAGGAAATCGACGAGCGATATGGTCTCCTCCGTCGTGGGACGACGGTGATCGACCTGGGCGCATCGCCGGGGGGGTGGTCACAGTTCGCTGCAGAGCGGGTCAGACCGGCCGGCCGAATTATAGCGCTCGACATACTTCCCATGGAAGCCTTGCCGGACGTGGTGTTCATTCAGGGCGACTTTCGCCAAGACACGGTCTTGGAGCAGTTGAAAGGCGCCTTGGGTGGATCTGGGGTCGATCTTGTGTTGTCGGATATGGCGCCAAACATGAGTGGAATGCGCGCCGTCGATCTGGTGCGCGCCTCTTACCTTGCGGAATTGGCTCTCGATTTGGCCCAGCAAGTTCTCAAGCCCGGTGGCTCAGTGGTAGTGAAGACGTTCGGTGGTTCGGGGTTCGATGAGTTCGTGCGGTCCGCTCGGAGGTTGTTCACCCAGGTCGCTGTTCGTAAACCCAAGGCTTCGCGAAGTCGGAGTTCTGAGGCGTACGTTGTGGCGACCGGTTTTCGCGCGCTGCCCGGGCAAGCCGAAGGAAATAAGCAGGGGTGAGGAACAATCCTGAAGGGGTTCGGTCGAACGGAGCAACGGGTGGCGTGTTTCTTTCGCCGGCGTTTTTTTTGGCAGAAATTCCTTACAAATTTGGTAAACATTGATATACACTCGGATTCCGATCCGATAAGGGAGTGGCGAAAGTGAATGACATGTTAAAGAACATCATCCTCTGGGTGGTGATTGCGGTGGTATTGATGTCTGTCTTCAATAACTTCGGCAATCGGAAGCCCACCGATTCAAGTATGTCCTACTCGCAGTTCATTGCGGCTGTGAACGAAGGGCAAATCAAGCAAGTCACCATCGACGGTCCGACGATCCGAGGTGTGTTGGGAGCGGGTGAAAAATTCGCCACTTACAGTCCAGGTGATCCCCATCTGGTCGACGATCTTCTGAAGAATCACGTCGAGATCAAGGCGCAACCGCCCGAATCTCAATCCTTGTTGATGCAGATCTTCATTTCCTGGTTCCCGATGCTGCTGCTTATAGCGGTATGGATCTTCTTCATGCGGCAGATGCAGGGCGGCGCCGGCGGCCGCGGTGCTATGTCCTTCGGCAAGAGCAAAGCTCGATTGATCGAAGAAGACCAGGTGAAAGTCACATTCGCAGACGTGGCGGGCGTGGAGGAAGCGAAGGAGGATGTCACCGAAATGGTGGACTTCCTGAAAGATCCCAGCAAATTTCAAAAGCTGGGCGGCAAGATTCCGCGCGGCGCTTTGATGGTGGGTCCTCCGGGAACCGGCAAGACCTTATTAGCTCGAGCCATCGCCGGCGAGGCGAAGGTGCCGTTTTTCTCCATTTCCGGTTCTGATTTCGTTGAAATGTTCGTCGGTGTCGGTGCCTCCCGTGTGCGCGACATGTTCGAACAGGCGAAGAAGCATGCTCCGTGCATCATCTTCATCGATGAGATCGATGCAGTCGGTCGTCATCGCGGTGCCGGTCTTGGTGGTGGTCATGATGAGCGCGAGCAGACGCTGAACCAACTTCTGGTCGAGATGGACGGTTTCGAAGGCACAGAGGGCATCATCGTCATTGCCGCCACCAATAGGCCCGATGTGTTGGATCCGGCCTTGCTTCGGCCCGGTCGTTTCGACCGCCAGGTTGTCGTGGGACTTCCGGACGTGCGTGGGCGCGAGCAGATCTTGAACGTTCACATAAAGCGTGTACCGGTGGCGGACAATGTCGAAGTCAAGTACCTCGCCCGCGGGACCCCCGGTTTTTCCGGTGCCGACTTGGCAAACCTGGTGAACGAGGCTGCGTTGTTCGCCGCGCGCAAGAACAAGCGACAGGTGGATATGGAAGATTTCGAGAAGGCGAAGGACAAGATCTTGATGGGTGTCGAACGGAAGTCCATGGTGATGAGCGAGGAGGAGAAGAAACTCACCGCCTACCACGAAGCTGGGCATGCAATCGTGGGCCGATTGGTCCCAGAACATGATCCGGTGTATAAGGTCAGCATCATGCCGAGAGGCCGTGCCCTGGGAATCACGATGTTCCTGCCGGAACGCGATCAGTACAGCGCCAGCAAGCAGAAGTTGGAGAGTCAGATTTCGAGCCTGTTTGGTGGGCGTAGCGCTGAGGAGATCATTTTCGGCAAGGAGAGGGTTACAACCGGCGCTCAGAACGATATCGAGCGTGCCACGAACCTGTCGCGAAGTATGGTCACTCGATGGGGATTGTCCGAGCGTCTGGGGCCCCTGGCATACATGGAAGAGGAAGGCGAAGTATTTCTCGGTCGCTCGGTGACGAAGCACAAGAGCGTCTCAGAGGAAACGGCTCATCTCATCGACGAGGAAATCCGCTCGATCATCGATCGAAATTACGAACGAGCCGAGCGTATCCTGCGGGAAAACATGGAAAAGCTGCATATGATGGCAGACGCTCTGATCAAATACGAGACGATCGACCGATTCCAAATCGATGACATCATGGAAGGTAGAGAGCCTCGTGAACCCCAGAGTTGGGGCGATCAGTCGCCACCGACCGGTGGAGAACCAACCGGCAATTCGCCGAAACCAAAGGCGTCGGAAGAATCCGGCGGCTTCGGGCGGCCGGCCGCGCAGCACTAGTTTTTCCTCGCGGAACTGCGCAGGAAGACCCCCGGCCCGAACAGGGCCGGGGGTCTTTCCGTTTCTGAAATTCCGCTACACTAATTTCATTTCCGAACAATTGGGCAGCTCTGGGCCCAGCTGGAATCAGCGGTTGGCGGGCGGGCACAAGCTGAGCTTGTTTGATGGTGGACTTGGTCCGCGTTGATCCCTGCAGGGAACCAAAGGAGTAACTGGCGATGACGAAGAGGTTTTTCGGTACCGATGGCATTCGGGGAAGGGTGGGCGAATACCCGATCACGCCTGACTTTATGCTCAAGCTGGGATGGGCGGCTGGTCGCGTGTTTGCCCATGCAGCAGGGCAGCAAAGCGTCATCATTGGCAAGGACACGCGCATATCCGGCTATATGTTCGAGTCGGTATTGGAAGCCGGGTTGTCGGCGGCAGGCGTCAACACGCAATTGCTCGGTCCAATGCCGACACCCGCCATTGCTTACCTCACACGAACCTTTCGAGCCCAAGCGGGCATCGTCATCAGCGCATCGCATAACCCGTATCAAGACAACGGCATCAAGTTTTTTTCCGCTGCTGGTGCGAAGCTTCCGGATGACTTGGAGTTCAAGATCGAGTGTCAGCTGGATGAACCGATGACCACGGCGCCCTCTGCCAGTTTGGGCAAGGCGGCCAGGATCGAGGACGCTGGCGGCCGGTATATCGAGTTTTGCAAGGGGACGATCCCGTCACGTATGGACTTTAGCGGGACCAAGATCGTTATCGATTGTGCGCATGGTGCGACCTACCATATCGCTCCACACGTCTTCGCTGAGATTGGGGCGACGGTCCTGCCGATTGGTGTGCAGCCCAACGGTCTCAATATCAACGACGGGGTGGGCGCTACGAAACCGGAAACACTGCGTCAGGTTGTTCTCGCCGAGCGGGCCGATCTCGGTATCGCCTTGGATGGTGACGGCGACCGTTTGATTATGGTCGACCATCGGGGAGAGATCGTTGACGGCGATGAGTTGCTTTTTATCATTGCGCGATCAAGGTTTCGGCAAGGCCATTTGTCAGGTCCCGTGGTCGGGACTCTGATGAGCAATCTCGGGTTGGAGCATGCGCTTACAGGAATAGGGATCGACTTCAAACGTGCGGCCGTGGGGGATCGCTATGTTCTGGAATTGATGGAGCAGTGCGAGAGCCTGATCGGTGGTGAGGGATCCGGTCATATCATTTGCCTCGACCGCACAACCACGGGTGATGGCATCATTGCAGCACTGCAGGTCTTGGCCGAGATGCAGGTGCAAGACAAGACGTTGCACGAACTAAAAAAAGGAATGAGCAAATATCCGCAGTGTTTGGTGAACGTCAAGATTAGAGGGAGATCTGACCTCGAAGCGAACCAAACCATCATGTCAGCCAAACAAAACGTCGAAAAGGGTTTGAGCGGGTCAGGCCGCGTCTTGCTGCGTACGTCTGGAACCGAGCCGCTGGTTCGGGTCATGGTGGAAGGAAGGGATCCTGACCTGGTGCACACTCTGGCAAATCGTCTTGCCGACGACGTTCGCGACGCACTGGGCGTTTAATGGTGGTACACAGCGAAGACCCGCGAGTCTGCGGTCTACGCTCTGCTGAGGGGGGGAGATGCGATTACTCCACACGATGATCCGGGTGGGCAATCTTGAGCAGTCGCTTCGCTTTTACACCGACGTACTGGGGATGCAACTGCTGAGGCGGCAGGACTACCTCGATGGGCAGTTTACGCTTGCTTTTGTGGGCTATGGTCCGGAAGAAGAACAGACGGCACTCGAGTTGACGTTTAACTGGGGTGTTGACCACTACGAGCACGGTGTAGGTTTTGGTCATATCGCGATTGAGGTCGACGATGTGTATCGCTCCGTCGAAGAGATCCGCCGAGCAGGTGGGACGATTGTGCGCGATGCGGGCCCAATGAAACACGGGACCACAGTGATTGCCTTCGTTGAGGATCCGGACGGATACCGCATAGAGCTGATCGGAAAGGAATCCCGCTGAGCCTGCCGCCGTTCGGATACCTGGACTGAGTCCGACCCGGGTTTAGCCTTGCGCGCCCGCTTCAGCTTGCCGGCGCTGTCGTTCTTCCAGCGCGCGCATCTGCTCCGGTGTCGCTTCCCTTTGGTGCTTGGCCTTCCATGAGTCGTACGACTCACCATAGACAAATTCCCGTGCAGTTGCGTAATCCATGGCGATGCCGCGTTCATCTGCGGCTGCTTTGAGCCACTTCGCCAGGCAGTTGCGGCAGAAATCTGCTGTGATCATGAGTTCGATGTTCTGAACCTCCGGATGCTGGCGAAGATGTTGCAACAAGCGGCGGAAGGCCGCGGCTTCCAGTTCGGTTTGGGTATGCTGATTCATTTGTGGTAGTTCTGAGAGTCAGGTCGCGTAAAAGTGGGATGAGGCGTTTCGGGAACTGACTGCACGAGGGAAGTGCGAGGGAAGTTCCCAGAGTGCGCGGCGCCGCCCGATTTTTAGTATGATAATACCCTTGAAAGCAGGGGGCACGAAATCACGCAACCGTTAGCTCGTTGAGGTATTCGTGTCGGGGCCATCGGAGTCGGCGTTTCCGGCCGAGAAGAGTCGGTGATCGCCGGAACACGCCGAGCGACCGGCGCAGGCCAGTCAGACGGCATTTATTGCAGATCGGAACCGTTTTTTTCTCAGAGGACACGCTGCGCTCCCCTCGAACGGCAAGTTCTATGAATCTCGCATGAAATTCTTAGTCGATTTTTTCCCGATACTGCTCTTTTTTGTTACCTTCAAACTTTATGATATCTTCCTCGCCACTGTGGTTGCGATCTTAGCGACAGTGGCGCAGGTTGGGTTTGTCTGGGCCACGAAACGCAAGTTAGAACCGACTCACCTAATCACGTTGGTTTTGATCGTCGTGTTTGGCGGTGCGACGCTTTATTTCAAGGATGAGCTCTTCATTAAGTGGAAACCGACCGTCGTAAATTGGTTGTTTGGAATCGGATTTCTGCTGAGTCAGGTGATCGGTAGCCGAACCTTCATCGAGCGGATGCTGGGAGGTAACATCGAACTTCCGTACAGAGTGTGGCGCCGTCTTAATCTCATGTGGGCGTCATTCTTCATCGGCATGGGTTTCATCAATCTTTTCGTCGTCTACACCTTCGACACCGAAACTTGGGTCAACTTCAAGCTGTTTGGACTTCTCGGCTTGACCCTCCTCTTCGTGGTATTTCAATCCATTTACCTCTCCAGGTACATGACCGAGCCCAACAAGGAGTGACGCCTTGCTGTATGCGATTCTCTGCGAAGATACTCCAGAGAGCCTGCCTCTGCGGCAGCAGAGCCGGCCTGCGCACCTCGCGCGCTTGCAGGCGTTGCAAGATGAAGGACGCTTGGTGTTGGCGGGCCCGCATCCTGCGGTGGATTGCGGTGATCCGGCCAACGCGGGTTTCACCGGTAGTCTGATCGTTGCCGAATTTCCGACACTGGAGGACGCCGAGGCTTGGGCTGCCGCGGATCCTTACCGTTCTGCCGGCGTGTATGCCAGAGTTACTGTGAAACCCTTCAAGCTGGTTTTTCCGCAATGACCGCTAGCCGAGTGGATAGTATTCGACGATGCCTGGAACAGGCTTTTGCTCCGGTGCATTTTGAACTGCTGGACGACAGTCAGTCTCATGCCGGTCATCCCGGTGCAGTACAGAGCGGCGGTGGGCACTTTTATGCCACCATCGTCTCGGAGGCCTTTGAGGGAAAGAGTTTGGTGGCCCGTCACAGGTTAGTTTATCAGGCACTTGGCGACCTGATGAACGCTGAGATTCATGCCTTCAGCATGAAAGTTTTTTCGCCGTCCGAGTATCAGAGCAAAGGAAACCCCTAAATGAAGAAACCGCTACTTGTTCTTGCTGCCGTCGGCGGCATCGCCTTGTGCTCCTGCGAGCAAGCAGGGCTGAATGTTCCGGCGAAGGATGAGGCTGTCACCCTGCCGCCGGTGTCCCGAGAGGACACAGCGGCGCTAGTGAACGCTCGACCGATTAGCAAATTGTCCGTAGACATGCTGGCGGATGAGCTGGCTCAGCGAAGAGGTGGCGAAAACGTCTCGAAGGAGAAAATCATCGATGAGCTGATCAAGCGCGAGATTCTGCGCCAGCAAGCAGAAAGCGAGCAGTTGCCAAAAGATCCGGCGGTCGCGGCGCGAGTGGAAAATGCGGTCCGCATGGTTCTTTCGCAGATCGTCGCCGAGAATGTCATGAAAAAGTCTGTCCCTTCCGAGGACGACATGAAGAAGGAATACGACCAGCGGATTGGTGCCATGAAATCCGGCGAGTACAAGGCTCGGCACATTCTGGTCGACAACGAAAAGACCGCTCTCGACGTGATCAAGCGCCTGGAGAAGGGCGAGGACTTTGCGGTCCTAGCCAAGAAACTGTCAAAGGATCCTGGTTCCAAAAACGAAGGTGGAGAGCTGGGTTGGTTTGGTGCGCAGCAAATGGTCCCCCCCTTCACCAATGCCGTGATCGCCTTGAAAAACGGGGAGACGACCAAGACGCCGGTAAAAACCGACTTCGGCTGGCATGTCATCCAGCGTGAAGATTCTCGCGAGCAAGCGCCGCCGCCATTCGACGCGGTGCAGGAGCAGATAAAGTCATTCATGCAGACCAAGAAGCTGCAAGGCTACATCGAAGAACTGAAGAACAAGGCGAAGATCGAGCGTCTAGTTCAGTACGACCAAAAGGCACCGGAACCACCGCCAGAACCGCAAAGCTCTGGCGCACAAGTGCCCGCGGAGGGCGCCCATGAAGCGGCGACACCAGAGAATCCCGAGACGCCGGCGCCTGAGAGCGAGCCTTCCGCGAGTCCGGAGGTCGAGCAGTAGCGCCGCCTGCGACGGGGCGGGCGAGGCGTAGTGGAGAGACTCCAGGGATTTTGCCGACAAGCCGGCGGCCCCGTAGGATTCCATGGCACCTTTATGAGATGTTTCTCGAGGGTCGCTTAGGCAGCGTGCCCCGAGCGCACCGCAAGGCGTCGTCAAGGCGTGATACATTTCCTTGGACGAACAGATGTACGGGGGCTCTGTAAAGGCCCCCGCCATCGCGGAAGACTAGGAAGGTAAGCTTCCGGGTGGCGGCTCCCGCACCGGTTAAGCCTGGCCCAGGGTTGACGGTGGATCAAAAGAGCTCCATTTGGTCGCTCATGAGGCGCGGAAACAGGAACTGAGTCGCGTCCAGTTCAGGCAACGGTCGGTGCAATCCGTGCTTTCGCTGAGCGAGTCGGAATCGCTGCTGCAGCAGCTGCGCGAAGACCCCGCTTCCGGACTGACGCACGCCGAAGCGCGAGTCATAGACCCTGCCGCCGTGGATTTCCTGCAAACAGTTCATCACGCGCTGCGCCCGCAACGGAAAGTGTGCGTGCAGCCATTCCCGGAATAAATCCGCAATCTCCAGCGGTAGTCTCAGGACAACATAGCTCGCATTCCGCGCCCCGCACCGAGCCGCTTCGGCGAGAATCGTATCGATTTCGGCGTCATTGACGAATGGGATAACCGGGGCTAGGAGCACGCGGGTTGGGATGCCTTCTTCAGCAAGTCTGGCCAGGGTCTGCAGTCGCCGGGCGGGCGACGCGGCCCGAGGCTCGATAATACGCGCCAAATTCTTGTCCAATGTCGTAACAGAGATCTGCACGTGGACCAGCCCTCGGCAGGCCATGGGGGCGAGAAGGTCCAGGTCGCGTTCGATCAGCGCCGATTTCGTCGTTAGGCTCACCGGATGATGACAGTCATGGAGAACTCGAAGTACTTCGCGGGTCGAACCGTATAGACGCTCGATCGGTTGGTAAGGATCGGTGTTGGCGCCCAGGGCAATCGGTTTGCAGATATAGCCTTTGCGGTTGAGCTCCCGTCGGAGCAGCGACCCGGCGTCGCGTTTGACGACGAGCCGGGTTTCGAAGTCCAAACCGGGCGACAGCCCGAGGTACGCGTGCGTTGGTCGCGCGTAGCAGTAAATGCAGCCGTGCTCACAGCCGCGATACGAGTTGACGGACTGGTCGAAAGGGATGTCGGGTGAACGGTTTCGAGAGATGATGGATCGCGGCACTTCTTCGGTGACGCTGGTAGCGGGCGACGAGCCAAAGTCCTCCTCGCAGTCCTCGTCGTCGATGAGTACGCGCGAAGTGGCATTGAACCGGGAATCTCGATTGCTGACGGCGCCGCGACCTTTGATTGGTCCCCGGGGGATACTCATCTCCGACGGTCCTATGAATCTGGAGCGACTCTGGTGATAGTAACATTACCGGGAGGTAATTGACCGGTCCACCTTGGAGGAACCATTGAAGACCATAGCGAGCTGCGATGACGACTGGGAGGTCGGCAGTGTCCCGGTCGATGAGGCTCTGACCCGGATGCTCGCAGAGACTGCCTCCGTTTCGGGCGCCGAGATCGTTCAGGTTTCGGCGGCCGCGGGACGAGTATTAGCCGAATCGGTGCAGGCTTCGCGAGATGTGCCTGGGCATACCAATTCGGCGGTCGACGGATATGCCCTGCGGGGAGCCGATCTCCCGCGGACGGGATTTGCCGAGTTTGCTGTGTTGGGGACCGCGCTTGCGGGGCATCCCTACGCAGGCGCTCTCGTCCGTTCGCGCGAGGCCGTCCGCATCATGACCGGGGCGGTCATTCCCGAAGGTACGGATACCGTCATCATGCAGGAACACGCCGAGGCACGGGGCGATCGCGTCCGCATCGACCGTCCCCATCGGGTGGGTCAGAACGTGCGGCAGGCCGGTGAAGACATGCGCCGCGGTGAAGTTGTGTTGGAGGCAGGGCGCTGGCTCACACCGGCTGATCTGGGAATGGTGGCCTCGCTCGGTGTGGCGGAGGTCAAGGTGCGGCGAATCGTCCGGGTGGCGGTCCTTTCCACAGGCAGCGAGGTCTGTCCGCTCGGCCAGAAGCTTCCACCCGGATCGATTTACGACAGCAATCGGTACACACTGATGGCAGCACTCCAGCGAATAGGCGCGGAGGTGCACGATCTCGGCATTGTTCCCGATCAGCCCGAGGAACTGAAGCAACGACTCGCAAGCGCCTCGGGTTATGCGGACGTCATCATCAGCTCCGGCGGTGTTTCGGTGGGTGAGGCCGACCACGTACGTCCGGCTTTGTCGGAACTAGGGCAAATCCGATTCTGGAAAGTTGCCATGAAACCAGGGCGCCCTTTGTCATTCGGACGCATCGGCAGCGCGACTTTCTTGGGTTTGCCCGGAAACCCGGTGGCGGTTCTGGTGACCTTCTACTGGCTGGTCAAACCAGTGTTGGAGAAGCGCATGGGAATCCTTGACCGTCCATTGATTCCGTTGGTCCCCGCCCGGACCGAAACCCGGTTGCGCAAGAAACCCGGGCGGATGGAGTTTCAGCGCGGGCTTCTGTGGTCGGCATCTTCCGGGGAGTACCGCGTGGCCGTCAGCGGCAAGCAAGGATCCGGCATTCTGCGGTCGATGAGCCTCGCGAATGCACTGATCGTGTTGCCGCACGAACGCGGAAGTGTGGAGCCCGACGAGTGGGTCACCGTGTTGCCGTTTGCCGCCGTCGTATGAGCGCCATGATTGCCCGTATTCACTTGCCAGGGAAATCCGGGGCGGCAGATCCAGGGCCGGTGATGTGCCCATCGAGCGAGGATGTTGAACGGTGGTACGAAGAACGGAATTTCCCGGCGCTTTGTGCTGCCTTGAGTCAGGGCGACGAGCATCCACACCTGTTGCAACTGGCGCGTAACCGCCTAGAGAGGAGGCTAGCAGCGGTGTCTTCGCAAGCCCAAGAAATCGGTGAAACCATCAAGGCTCGAAATTGCAATCTTTCTCTCGGTGAGGCGCGGATTCAAGGCGAGAAATTAGCGGTTAGCCTTCGCTTCGTCGCGCCGTGGCTTGCCGGAGAAGGGTCCGAGCTGCGTCGTATTTCTCAGGCAGCGACCAGCGCTAGCCCGTTGAATGCGCAACTGTTCGGTGTTTACGAGCGTTTGTTCGCCCGGCGGCGCTCGGCTGAGGTATTCGAGCGGTTGACTGCAGCCTGCGGAGCGGAACTTTCGACCCTCGGCAAAGAACTTCTCGGTTCGCCAGACCCGGCGACCGCAAAGCTGTTCGACGCGGTTTTCATCCGTCTGGGATTGTCCTGTTTTCCGATGCAGAGATTCCCCGAAATCCTCGGTTATGCCAAGGCTGAGATGGACGCCAACTCCCCGCTGTTGTTCGTGCTGGCATCGTCGGTTGCGGGCAGTGCCGGAGCGGTGGCTCTTTCCTCCTATCTGACTCATCGAGCCGAACTCCACGCCCAGCAGAACCCCGTGCTGGAGGCCGCGCTCAGCACCTACCTGGAGGGATTCCACCACGATGTCGCAACAGGAGAGGCGGCACGGGCGCGCATCACATGCGGCATCGCTCTGCACCAGTCGCTGGAGGAACAGGTCACTGTGGCCCTGCAGCAGTTCCTGAGCCGATCAACAGATGTGTCCAAAGAAGTCGCCGGGATCCTGAGCCGTAAGGCGCCATTTGCGAAAGGCTATCATCGTCGCGTGATGCTATCCGGACGAAGTCTGGACCAATGGTTCGGCGACGAACCGTTCGAAGGTTCCGCCTTCCTTCAGGCCGTGGGCGCGTCGAACTGGGTGGATCGCAAACGCCCGGAGAAGAGCCCGATCCTGGACCTGCTCAGTTTCGAGGGACCGATGTTCGGCGTGTTCACCGAGACAGAGCAGGTCGCGCTGAGGGCCTGGCTCGATTCCGTGGGGCATGAGCGAGAGGTTGCCACGGGTTCTCCGGTGTCGGGTTCGGTGCAGACCGGTGGTGCGGTGCTCGAGGACGCGGACCGCTGCCCTGGTGATGCCCTCTTCGACGGACCGATCGGCGCCGATCAGAGCGGGTCATCCCCTTTTCGGCGAACAATGGGGAGTACCCTTGGCGACAGCGCTGTAAGACTGACGACCCGTCAGCTTTTCCATCCGCTGGTCAACGTAGAGGATTATCCGGAAGTGTTGCCGAGGGCGCAGCGTTACGCCGAGCATTGCCTCGAGGTCGCGGCACGGGATCGAAAGCAGCTGCGGGGCTATTTCCCTTACCGCGAAAGCACGCTTGGCGCTTGGCTCGAGAAACTCTACCGCAGCCAGATGCGCTTTCCGAAACACAGGCCCGCCCGGCCGAAATTGTCGCGCGAGGCGTATGTCTTCGGGATCCGACAACTTGCGCCGGCGATCCTGGTGGATGGCTGCTGGCTGCAACGAATCGAGGAACTGGGGCAGGAATCCTCGGGGGTGGGGCGGCGGCTGTTCGCGATTTATGCTGACGAACTCGGCAATGGCAATGTGGAGCACAATCACCCCCAGGTTTATCGCCGCTTATTGAACAGCCTGCAAATCGATCTCCCGCCGGTCGACTCTCGGGCTTTCGCGGACCATCCCGGTTTTGTCGACGCCGCTTTCGATCTGCCGGCTTTCCTCCTGTCGATTTCTCTGTTTCCCCGGCGGTTCCTGCCAGAGCTCTTGGGCGTGAATCTCGCGATCGAACTGAGCGGCCTCGGCGCTGCCTACAGCACCGTCGCACGCGAGCTCGACTATTGGGGGATCGATCCGCAGATCGTGAGGCTGCATCAGTCGATCGATAACTTCGCCAGCGGACATGCCGCGCTCGCCAAAGAATGCGTCATTCTACATTTGAATCAAGTCCGTGCGCTCGGGGGAGAACCCACCGTCCAGGATCACTGGCGGCGCATTTGGGTGGGATACGCCTCGTTGCGAACCGTGACACGCCGGTTCAAGTTCGCGCTGGCTGCTTCGTATCTCGGCCGCTCTGCCTGGAGTGGGGTGCGGACTGCCGTTAAGTCGGCCGCCGCCGCTTTGAGCAGGGGCAGAACCAGGCCGGTCCGGAATGGGTGAATGGCAGGATCACTCCGTCCCCGCTGCTTCAGTGCGAGGAGCGCGCTACGAGGATGAGGTCCAGCGATTTTACCGCGGGCCTGCTGGCGGAGGCTCGGCCGATGCCTCGGCTAGCGCCCGTAATCAGTGCGTAAGCCATCGTTCTTCAGGGATCCGATCGGTTCCTGCGGAGCGCGCAAGCCTCCGTCCGGAAGCGCAGTGCTGCGCAAATGGCGATGCCCGCTGGTGACAATGGGGCGCCTGCGCGATCGGACATGCCTCTTGTTTGGTAAAATAGTAAAGTGTGTGTCCCAACGGGCCCGTTGACGCCATGCGGATCGCTCTCGGCATCGAATACGACGGCAGCGCCTTCGCCGGCTGGCAATGGCAGCGCGGCAGGCGGACGGTTCAAGCGGTGTTGGAAGACGCGCTCGGCCGGGTTGGCGCCGAGCCGATCCGGGTCCACGGCGCCGGGCGCACCGATGCCGGAGTTCACGCGCTGGCGCAAGTGGTGCATTTCGAGTCCGATGCCCATCGGCCGTTACGGGCTTGGCTGCTCGGGACCAACACGGAATTGCCGGAGGACATCCGGGTGTTGTGGGCGCGCGAGGTTCCGCCGGGTTTTCATGCCCGCTACAGCGCGATTGCGCGCTACTACCGCTATGTCATTCTCAACCGGCCGATGAAGTCCGCATTGCTGCGGCGGCAGGTTACCTGGTCCTTCTATCCCTTGCATGAAGGACGCATGCAGGAGGCCGCGCAGCTTCTGGTCGGGGAACACGATTTTTCCTCGTTTCGCGCTCCGGATTGCCAGTCGAAAAGCCCGGTCCGCCGCATGCACTTCATCGACGTGCGGCGGGACGGGGAGCGCATCATGATCGAGCTGAGCGCCAATGCTTTCGTGCATCATATGGTCCGCAATATCGTCGGGGTGCTGATGGCGATCGGCTCCGGCAAATACCAGCCGATGTGGGCACAGCAGGTCCTGGAAGAGCGGAGGCGCGCGGTGGCCGGTGTCACTGCGCCACCGGATGGGTTATATTTGGGCGGCGTGTTTTACCCCGCTCGGTTTGAGTTGCCCTGCGACCCCGTTTTCTCCCGCTTGCCGCCCGACGCCGCTCGTTATACTCCTCCCTGCCCCGATGACGACATATCCCTGGCGGCGAACTCGGGTTAAAATCTGTGGTTTGACGCGACCCGCAGACGCATTAACGGCGGTTCTGCTGGGAGCCGACGCCCTCGGCCTAGTGTTCTACCCGCCGAGTCCGCGAGCCGTCACCGTCGAGCGCGCACGCGAAATCGTCGCGGGACTGCCCCCCTTCGTAACCGTAGTCGGGCTGTTCGTCGATGAGGAAGCCGATCGGGTTCGCGCGGTTCTCGCGCGGCTTCGCATCGACCTGCTGCAGTTTCACGGCGATGAGGAGCCGGACTACTGCCGGAGCTTCGGCAAGCCCTACATTAAGGCGATTCGGATGCGAGGGGACACCGACCTGGCGATGGAGACCAGCCGCTATGCGGAAGCGCAAGCGCTGCTGCTGGACGCCTACCATCCGAACGCCAAAGGCGGAACGGGCACGGCGTTCGAGTGGCGCCAGATAGCGAAGCCGGATGGCGTGCATCTGATCCTGGCCGGTGGTCTGACGCCGGCCAACATCCGTTCCGCGCTGCAGTCGGTGTCGCCCATCGCCGTGGACGTGTCGAGCGGGGTGGAGGCTGAGAAGGGCGTCAAGGACGCGACAAAGATGGCGGCTTTTTTTCGAGAGGTTGACGAATTTGATCATGCAAGGCGAACGTGAGGCCCAGCCCTATAACCTCCCCGACGAAAGAGGCCACTTCGGTCCCTACGGCGGCATTTTCGTTGCGGAGACCTTGATCGAACCGCTGGAGGAATTGAAAGCGGCCTATGAGCGTTACCGCAGGGATCCCGAGTTCATCGCCGAACTGGCTTACGACCTCAAGCATTACGTCGGACGTCCCTCGCCGATTTATCATGCCGAACGTCTCAGCCGCACGGTCGGGGGGGCACAGATTTTTCTCAAGCGCGAGGATCTCAATCATACTGGCGCGCACAAGATCAACAATACCGTAGGGCAGGCGCTCCTGGCGAAGCGCATGGGCAAGCGACGCATCATCGCAGAGACCGGCGCCGGGCAACACGGTGTTGCCGCGGCGACGGTGGCGGCCCGACTCGGTATGGAGTGCATCGTCTACATGGGCTCGGTTGACGTCCAGCGCCAATCCCTCAATGTCTTCCGCATGAAATTGCTCGGCGCCACGGTGGTGGCGGTCGAGTCCGGCTCGAAGACCTTGAAGGACGCGCTCAACGAAGCCCTCCGGGATTGGGTGACCAACGTTGACAACACGTTCTACATCATCGGGACCGTTGCCGGTCCGCATCCCTACCCGGCCATGGTGCGTGATTTTCAAGCCATCATCGGACGCGAATCGCGAGAGCAGATGAGGGAAATGACCGGCCGTCTTCCAGACGCGCTGGTCGCCTGTGTCGGCGGTGGATCGAACGCCATTGGCTTGTTTTACCCATTCATCGACGACATCGAGGTCGCCTTCTACGGTGTCGAGGCTGCCGGCGACGGGATTGAGACTGGGCGGCATTCCGCTCCGCTTAGCACCGGGAGACCCGGTGTGCTGCATGGTAACCGGACCTACCTGATGGAAGACGAGGACGGCGAGATCATCGAAACCCACTCTATCTCAGCGGGTCTAGACTACCCCGGTGTGGGGCCGGAGCACGCGTGGCTGAAGGACAGCGGGCGCGCGACCTACGTCGGGATCACCGACAACGAAGCGTTGAAGGGCTTCCACGCCTTGACCGAACTGGAGGGCATCATTCCGGCGCTGGAATCGAGTCACGCCATCGCTTACGCGATGAAACTGGCCGCTACGATGCAGCCCAACCAGCAGATTCTGATCAATCTGTCCGGTCGGGGCGACAAAGATATCAACACTATAGCCACCCGCGAGGGTATTACCCTGTGAGCCGTATCGCTGCAAAGTTCGACAGTTTGAAACAGTCAGGGCGGAAAGCGCTGATCCCGTTCATCACGGCCGGCGATCCGGTACCCGAGTTCACAGTTCCATGCCTGCATGCGATGGTCGAGGCGGGAGCGGATATCATCGAGTTGGGTGTGCCGTTCTCGGACCCCATGGCCGACGGGCCTGTCATTCAGAAGGCAAGCGAACGGGCGCTTGCGCACCGGATGAGTTTGAGGAAAACCCTGGCGCTGGTTGCCGAGTTCCGACGGGATGATCTAACCACGCCGGTGGTATTGATGGGCTACCTGAACCCGATCGAAAGCCTTGGTTATCAGGCGTTTGTCGCGAAGGCCCGCGAAGTTGGGGTCGACGGTGTTCTGACCGTCGACATGCCGCCGGAAGAGTCGGCGGAACTGCTGCCGCTGCTCCGCGACGCAGGTATCGATCCGATTTTTCTGCTTGCTCCGAACAGTACCGAGGATCGGATCCGGCGCATGTCCGAATTGGGGCGGGGCTACTTGTACTATGTCTCTTTGAAAGGCGTAACCGGTGCTTCGCACCTGGATCTTGGGGAGGTGGAACGTAAGGTCCTGGAAATCCGCAGCCTGAGCACACTCCCGGTTGGCGTTGGGTTCGGGGTCAAGAATGCGGAGACGGCGGCTGCGATAGCCCGGTTTGCCGATGCGATCGTTGTAGGTAGTGCCCTGGTGAGCCAGATCGAGAGCCTTCAGGATCGTCCGGATCTGGCTCGAGCGAAAATCGCTGAAGTGTTGAGATCCATGCGCGCTGCCATGGATGCTGCGATGTCATGAATGCGCGAAGTCAATATGTTGCCTTCCTCTGCCGCAAGCGCAACAGGTCGGAGTGAGGGAAATAGTCAGGGGGCACGGTGCTCCCATTCGTCTGGGTGGCGGTTAACGCCATGAACGGTAGTCAGAAGCCATGAGTTGGTTCCAAAAGTTTGTTCCCGCGAAGATTCGGACCGAGGCCTCCAGCAAGAGCACCGTGCCGGAAGGCTTATGGTCCAAGTGCTCGCATTGCGGGGCAATCCTGTATCGCGCCGAAGTGGAGAGGAACCTGGAGGTTTGCCCGAAGTGTAGCCACCACATGCGCATCAGCGGTCGTAAGCGCCTTCACCAGTTCTTGGATCCCGGCAATCGGCAGGAAATCGGGGAAAATCTGAGCCCCGTCGATCCTCTGAAATTCAAAGACAGCAAGAAGTACAAAGATCGCCTGACGCAGTCGCAAAAAGGCACGGGTGAAAAGGATGCCTTGATCGTTGTGAAGGGCCAATTAAAGGCCTTGCCGGTGGTGGCCGCCGCGTTCAACTTCGAGTTCATGGGTGGCTCAATGGGGTCCGTCGTCGGGGAACGTTTTGTGCGCGGCGTGAATGAGTGCTTGGAACAGCGCATCCCATTGGTCGTGTTTGCCGCGAGCGGCGGAGCACGTATGCAGGAGTCGCTGCTGTCCCTGTTTCAGATGGCAAAGACCAGTGCTGCTCTGGCGCGTCTTTCAACGGCGGGTGTACCCTACGTCTCAGTCATGACCGATCCGACCATGGGGGGTGTCTCGGCGAGTTTGGCTATGTTGGGGGACATCAACGTGGCCGAACCCGGCGCGCTGATCGGTTTTGCCGGACCTCGGGTTATCGAACAGACTGTAAGAGAAAAATTGCCCGAAGGGTTTCAACGAAGCGAGTTCTTGTTGGAGCACGGCGCCATCGATTTGATCATTGATCGACGGGATATGCGCGATCGCATCCATCGGCTTCTTTCGTTGTTGGTACCGAAAGTATCGGTAACCACTGCGCCGCCTGCCGAAAAGCCAGCAAGGATCGAAACGCATCGCGATGAACTCCCGGCCGCTTTACCCCTTCCTTCGATCGATACTTTGGATTCCGAGTGATCGATGCGATTCGGGACGCTAGCCGAGTGGCTGGCCTGGCAGGAAACGCTTCACCCGAAGTCGATCGATCTCGGTCTGGATCGCGCTAAAGGGGTCTACCGCCGCCTACACCCAGATCCTTCGTTGCCGTTTACCATCACGGTTGGCGGCACCAACGGCAAGGGGTCTTCCGTGGCGTACCTGGACGCCATTCTCAGGGCTCAGGGGTATCGCGTTGCGACCTACACATCGCCTCACTTGTTGCGCTACAACGAGCGCATCTGCATTAATGGCACACCGGTGGAGGGCGAGCGAATCTGTGCCGCCTTTGCCCGGGTCGACGAGGTGCGCCGGGATACCACCCTGAGTTTTTTTGAGTTCGGCACTCTGGCGGCCCTGGATATCTTTTCCCGCGCCAATCTGGATCTACAGATCCTCGAGGTCGGTCTCGGTGGACGGCTCGATGCCGTCAATATCGTCGATGCCAACGCGGTGCTGTTGTCGAGCATCGACATCGACCATCAAGATTGGCTCGGGAATACCCGGGAGTCGGTCGCCTTCGAAAAGGCGGGGGTGCTTCGGCCGGGGCGGCCGGCGGTTGTGTCGGATCCGGATCCTCCCGCTTCCCTGCTGCAATGCGCGGCGTCGCTTCCGACCGATCTGGCGCGCCCGGGACGGGATTTTGATTTTTCCACGACTGAGACAGGCTGGGACTGGAGCGGCAAAGCAACGCATTATCGAGACTTACCGCTTCCGGCCCTTGCCGGCGACCATCAACTGCGGAACGCCGCCGGCGTCCTCAAAGTGCTGGAACTTATCGCGAGTGACTGGCCGGTCAGCGATTGTGCGGTAAGAGCCGGTTTGCAGAATGTTCAACTGTCTTGTCGGTTCCAGGTGATTCGTGGCGAAGTTCCGATCGTTCTCGATGTGGCCCATAACCCTCAAGCGGTTGCTGCTCTGGCCCATCACCTTCGGAAGCGTTTTCCGCATCGTGCGGTTCACGCCGTCTTCGCCCTGATGAAGGATAAGGACATCGTGGGTGTCGTCGGCAATATCAGGGATGTCGTGACGCGATGGTATCTACCGCCCTTGAAGGTCGCGCGTGCAGCGACCCCCGCATCGCTTGCGGGCACTCTTCGAAGTCTGGGCGTAGAAGGGGTAGAATGGGATTTTCGCGAAGTATCTGGAGCAGTTTCATCGGCGCGGGCCAATGCGCGCGCCGATGACTTGATCGTGGTGTTTGGATCTTTTTTTCTCGTCGCTGAGTATTTGGCTCAGTGTCCAGATTTGCCGAGGTGATTGTCTTTGGACGATCAATTGAAACAGCGCCTTATCGGCGCAACTATCATCGTGGTGCTGGCCGTAGTCTTCGTTCCCATGTTGTTCGACGACAAGGTTGACGATCGGCATGACATTACCGCGAGCACTATCCCACCATCGCCGAAAGAGCTCGATGAGAGGGAAATCGCGCTGCCGGCCATGACCGACGGGGAAGAGTCCGAGACCAGTGAAAGCGAAACGAGCAGCGCGGCAGCGTATCGGATCATTCCCTTGACCGACACACCTCCTGCTTCCGATGCCGCACGCGAACCACCAAGAGAAAGAGATCAGAGCGCCGGCTTGGAGCAACGGACCGGGGAAACACCGATCGAGTTCGGCGAGGATGAGGGTGGGGCACCTGCCGAGGTGCCGACAAGGGATAGCCCACTGGCACGAACTCCGAGATCACCCGGCGGGGTACCGGCAGTGCCTGTGCCCGGGGACAAGGTCAAGGCCGCCCAAGCGGTTAAGCAACCGGCAACGCCGCTGCAACAGGAGGGCCGGTCGGGTGCTGTGACCTCGGTGGCACCAGCCAGCAAAGCACAATCAGAGAAGCAACTAGTTTCGACCAGGCCGGTCAAGACCCCAACAGCGCTGCCGGCGGCGCAAGCGAAACCGACAACCGGGTCGAGCGCGAGGCCAGTGCCAACCGAGAGTCTGGCAGTCAAGCAGCCGGAAAGTCCGCGATCCGATGCAAGTCGAGTCCCGAAGACGGCAAAGTCGGTGCCGCAGAAAATTACCCAGACCGGCGCGGCAACGCCGGCGCCTGTTGTCGTGCGAAAGGCGGGCCCCGAGAAGCTTGCCAGCGGCGAAAAGACCGCCTCGATACCATCGAGGTCTGCGAAGACTGTGGAAACCACCAGACCTTCAAGCGCTCAGAAGGCGGTAGAGACCCCTAAACCATCGACACCACCAAAGTCCGGCGGGACGCAGGCGGAGACTAAGTCGGAGCCGGTTGCAAAGGCGTCCGATCAGGCCCGAGCCTCACTGGCATCGCCTAAGGCGGTGCAGGATAGCGCTCAGGCCTCCAAGCCTGCAACTCCCAAGCTTTCCGAGGCAGCGAAGGCGACAGCCACTGCTGCTGCAGTCAAGAAAAAGCCGGAGGTATCCACCAAGACGGCGATGGCTCCGACGCAACCGGCAACTTCGGGACTATCTTCCAAGTCCGCAGAGTCCGTGTCGCCGAAGCAGCCGATGGAATCAAAGTCCGGCGAGCCGGTCAACAAGCCGAAAAGCGACACGAATCCCTCAGCTTGGGTGATTCAGGCCGGGAACTTCACTTCCGAAGCTGGTGCGAAAGCGTTGGCGGAGAAATTGCGCAAGAATAAATTTACCGCGTTCGTGGAAACGATACCCGGGCAGCAGGGCGCCACATACCGCGTCCAAGTCGGGCCTGAGTTGGAGAAGGATCGGGCCGAACAGACGCAGAAGCGTTTGGAAAGCAGCGTGGGAATTCGCGGCATCCTCAAGGCGCGCCGCTAAGCGCGGTGGGTGGCTCACAGCCCGCTCTTACTCTGGTGATTGGGTTCTGAATCACGCCCCATGAACTCTGTGGCTTAGCCGTCAGATAGTGCAGATCGGGATACAATTGGTCTGGGTCGATTACGTCATACTCGGTTTTCTCGGCATTTCGGGCCTGTTGGGTTTGCTGCGGGGATTCGTGCGGGAAATCTTCTCGCTACTGGCGTGGGCGCTCGCGGTGTGGCTCGCCGCGAGTTACGCCGAGGCATTCTCGCCTCGTCTAGAGACCTTGATCGAACCGGGCCCCCTGCGGAAGGCAGCTGCCTTTTGTATCATCCTGTTTGTGACGCTTGTGCTCGGGGGGATCGTTGGGAGTCTCATCGCCAAGTTGGTGTCGAGGGCAGGGCTCTCGGGTACCGACCGACTCGTAGGGCTGGTGTTCGGCCTCGTCCGCGGGGCACTCTTGGTGGCGGTCTTGGTTTTGGTTGCCGGTTTGACGCCGATGCCTCAAGCCTCCTGGTGGAAGGAGTCCAAGCTGGTTCCTCCGTTTCAAGCTCTCGCTGTGTGGGTTCGTGATCAGTTGCCCGCCGGTTGGCTGGCTCACTTGAATTATCACTAGCGGTTCGCTGGTTGGAGTGCAAGGCTATGTGTGGTGTCGTCGGCATCGTTTCCACCAGTAACGTCAATCAGGATCTTTACGAGGCACTCACGGTCCTTCAGCACCGTGGGCAGGATGCCGCGGGCATTGTCACGTGTGAGAGCGACCGCTTGCATCTGCGCAAGGAGAGTGGACTGGTCCGCGATGTTTTTCGCACGCGTCACATGTTCACGCTCCGCGGGCCGATGGGCATCGGTCACGTTCGTTACCCCACCGCCGGATGCACGAGTTCGGCTGAGGCTCAGCCGTTCTACGTCAACTCGCCGTATGGGATCTCGCTGGCGCACAACGGGAATCTCACCAATGCGGAAGTCCTCAAGCGAGACTTGTTTGTTCAAGACCAGCGGCACATCAACACCGATTCCGATTCGGAGGTTCTTCTCAACGTTTTCGCACACGAATTACAGGAATTCGGCAAACTGCGCATCGATGCCGAGGATGTGTTCAAGGCTGCCGCCGGGGTGCACCGACGCTGTCGTGGCGCTTATTCGGTAGTGGCGATGATTATGGGTCTAGGCATCTTGGCATTTCGCGACCCCTATGGGATTCGCCCGCTGGTGTTCGGTGAGCGCGTCACGGAGCATGGCAAGGATTACATGATCGCCTCCGAGAGCGTCGCTCTCGACGTTCTGGGATTCAAACTGATTCGCGATGTCGCGCCCGGCGAGGTCGTCCTGATCGAGAACAACGGCGCCTTGCATACGCGGCAGTGCGCGAAACACATCAAACATTCACCCTGCATCTTCGAGTTCGTCTATTTTGCCCGGCCGGATTCGATCATCGACAATATCTCGGTCTACAAGGCGCGGATGCGGATGGGTGACAAACTCGCCGAGAAACTCATGCGCCAGTGGCCTGATCACGACATCGATGTGGTAATTCCGATCCCGGATACCAGCCGGACGGCTGCGTTGCAACTCGCGACGCGCATTGGTGTGAAATATCGGGAGGGCTTCATCAAGAACCGCTACATCGGTCGCACCTTCATCATGCCGGGCCAGAATCAGCGATCCAAGTCGGTTCGCCAGAAACTCAACGCGATCGACTTGGAGTTTCTCGGTAAAAATGTGCTGCTTGTCGACGATTCCATCGTCCGCGGTACCACGTCCATGCAGATCATTCAGATGGCCCGCGAGGCGGGAGCGCGGAGGGTTTATTTCGCCTCGGCCTCGCCGCCGGTCCGCTATCCGAACGTCTACGGCATCGACATGCCAGCAGCTGACGAACTGATCGCGCATGACCGCACCGATGAACAGGTGCAGCAGGCACTCGGCGCGGATTGGCTGATCTATCAGGACCTGGAAGATTTGGTCGAGGCTGTGCAGAAGGGCAATCCGAGCATTCCGCGCTTCGACACTTCCTGCTTCAACGGCGAGTATGTGACCGGGGACGTGAGCCAGGACTATCTGAACTATCTCGGTCAACAACGCTGCGACCAAGCGATGGCGATTCGCGAAGCCGAGAGTTCGACCATCGAGCTCCATAACGCGGTTTAGGGGATACGACAGAAGGCTGACGGAGGGCGGTGATGAATGACCTGGATTGGAGCGAGTATGACCTTGCAACGCAAGCCGTGCGGGCCGGTCAGCGGCGCACGGCAGAGCAAGAACACAGCGATCCGATTTTCGCGACGTCGAGTTACGTATTCCAGAGTGCGGCCGAGGCGGCGGCGCGTTTCAGCGGAGAGCAACCGGGTAACATTTACTCCCGCTTCACCAACCCGACGGTTAGAGCGTTCGAGCACCGTTTGGCCGCGATGGAAGGTGGGGAACGGTGCATCGCTACCGCTTCCGGTATGGCGGCGATCGCCACCGTGGCCTTCGGTTTACTCAGGGCGGGCGATCACGTCGTCTGCTCGCGGGGGGTTTTCGGAAATACGACGTTGCTGTTCCAAAACTTCCTGGGCAAGTTCGGAGTGGCGACTACGTTCGTCAACCTGACCGACTACGAAGCATGGGAGGCTGCACTGCGTCCAGAGACGCGCTTTCTTTTCCTGGAAACGCCTTCCAACCCCCTCACTGAGATCGCCGACATTAGTCGGCTGGCCGCCAACGCCCATCGCAACGGAAGCTTGCTGGTCGTCGACAACTGTTTCTGCACACCGGCTCTGCAGAAGCCGTTGGCGTTGGGTGCGGATCTGGTGATCCACTCCGCCACCAAGTATCTTGACGGTCAAGGACGTTGTGTCGGTGGCGCCATCGTCGGTAACGATCAACTGTTGGAGAAGGAGATCTACCCCTTTCTCCGTACCGGTGGACCGTCGATGAGCCCATTCAACGCGTGGGTGTTCCTGAAGGGACTGGAGACCCTCACCCTCCGAATGCGTGCCCACAGCGACAACGCGGCGGCCCTCGCGGTTTGGCTGGAAATGCAACCTTGGGTCGAACGGGTCTATTACCCGGGTTTGGCTTCTCATCCTCAGCATGAACTTGCTCAGAGGCAGCAATCGGCCGGAGGCGGTATCGTCAGTTTCGAGGTGTGTGGCGGCCGGGAGACAGCGTGGAAACTGATCGATGCAACCCGCATGGTGTCCATTACCGCCAATCTCGGAGACGTCAAAACCACGATAACCCACCCGGCGACGACCACCCATGGGAGGCTCAGCGACGCAGAGCGCGCCGCGGCCGGTATCGCTGAGGGACTGATTCGGATCGCGGTCGGACTGGAACATCTCGTCGACATCCAGGCGGATTTGTCTCGAGCCCTTGGCTCTTGAGCCTCTGATTGACTAATGTGCCACGCTAAGGAATTACTATGAAGGTATCCGTATTTGGTTCCGGTTACGTAGGTCTCGTGACGGGCGCCTGCTTAGCCGAGGTGGGCAACGAAGTCGTCTGCATCGACATCGATGAACAGAAAATCGAAGCGCTGAAACGGGGTGAGATACCAATTTATGAGCCCGGTCTCGAGGTCATCATCCAGCGAAACGTGGCGTCGAAGCGCTTGAGTTTTACGACCGATCCCGATCTGGGCGTGAAGCACGGTCTCTTCCAGTTCATTGCGGTTGGTACACCGCCGGACGAGGACGGTTCCGCCGATCTTCAATACGTGTTGGCGGTGGCCCGAACGATCGGTGAACGCATGGACGAGTACCGCGTCGTGGTCAATAAGTCGACCGTTCCGGTGGGGACGGCGGATAAAGTCCGTGAGGCGATTGGCGGTGTGTTGGAGACCCTGGGGAAAAACATCGAGTTCGACGTGGTGTCGAACCCGGAATTCCTCAAGGAAGGCGCCGCGATCGAGGATTTCATGAAGCCCGACCGCATCGTCGTCGGTACTGACAACCCGCGGACGACCGAGCTCCTCAGGGCGCTCTATGCCCCGTTTAACCGGAGCCACGACCGCATGGTCTGTATGGATATCCGTTCCGCCGAGTTGACCAAGTATGCGGCTAACGCGATGCTCGCGACCAAGATCAGTTTTATGAACGAGCTGGCGAATCTCGCCGAGCGTCTCGGTGCCGACATCGAGAAGGTCCGCGTCGGCATCGGTTCCGATCCGCGCATCGGCTATCACTTCATCTATCCCGGGTGTGGTTATGGCGGTTCTTGTTTCCCGAAAGACGTCAAAGCCCTGGAACGGACTGCGCGGGATGTCAGCTACCCGGCTCAACTGCTGCAAGCCGTCGAGGCGGTGAACGATCGGCAGAAGCTCCGGCTCTTCGAGAAGGTTCAGGCGCGCTTTGGCAGCGATCTGGGCGGGAAGACCTTTGCACTGTGGGGTCTGGCCTTCAAGCCGAATACCGACGACATGCGCGCGGCACCGAGCCGGACGCTCATGGAAGTTCTGTGGAAGGCAGGGGCCAAGGTACGGGCCTTCGATCCCGTGGCCATGGAGGAGGCCCGTCGCCTCTACGGTGAGCGCGAAGATCTGTTATTGTGCGACAACCCCGAAGCGGCATTGCAGGGTGCGGATGCCGTGATCGTCGTCACGGAGTGGAACGTGTTCCGTAGCCCCGATTTCGGCGCGATCAAGAACTCGCTGTCGGCCCCCATCATCTTTGACGGTCGAAACCTTTACGATCCGACGATGATGAAAACGCTGGGCTTCGAGTATTACGGCATCGGCCGCGGTCGATCCTCGAAGTGATCGAGAAAATACCCCACCGCGCGCGCCGGCGCGCCACAACGGTCCGGAATCTCTGTGGGCACGGAGCAGGGTCTTAGGGGGGCAGAGGCCGGCTTGGCATTGGCATGACTCGCTCCTGAGGGCGTCGGGAGTAACCGAAGCCCCCGGGACATTTCCCTTGCCGGCCCGAGGCATTTCAGATTCGAGCCGATTGCGACAGGCTCGGTTTCGATAGACGTTCGGGAAGCGAGTGCTTCCGCGGGCGTCCAACCAGCCGAGCGCACAGTAGCAGTGCCAGTATCGCAGCGTAAGTGGCCGGACCCGAGATATCTCGTTTTACCAGCCAAAGGTAGTGCATGACCCCACCGGCCGCGATCAAGTACACCAGACGATGGAGTCGTTGCCAGTTACGGCCGCCGAGTCGCTTCATCATTCCATGGGTGGACGTCACGGCCAGCGGGACCAGCAGGACGAAGCTGACAAAGCCGACCGTGATGTAGGGACGTTTCACGACGTCCTTGCCGATTCCCTCCCAGTCGAAGTACTGGTCGAAGACCAGGTAAGTGAGGAAATGGAGACAGGCGTAAAAGAAGGAATACAGACCCACAATTCGCCGGAGCCGGGCAAGCCACTGACAACCCGTCCACTTGCGCAGCGGAGTGATGGCGAGGGTGATGAGCAGCAACCGCAGGGCCCAGGAACCGGTCGTGCGCGTGATGGTCTCGATCGGATCCGCGCCGAGCATGTTATTCCCGCCCGCCGCAACGAGTTGCAGCAAGGGAGTGAGGCAAACGAGAAACAGGGCGACCTTCACATGCCCAATGGTCCGGTTTGACAGGTGTGTCATCGTCAATTGCCCTAGAAACTTAGTTCTCAAGTCCATGTCTGCGTGGAGCCCCGCTACCTGGTCGCCGGAGCCGCTGAAGGCCAGCGCCGGGCGTGATCGATGTCATTGGCTGACGTTCTGCTCGCCGGATTCCCACACTGGATCTGATGCTCTTAAAGCCGTTTTTCTGGGGTACGAGCAACCGGATGGGATGCGTCATTGTGCTCGGGTAAGACTCTGCCGTAAAGACCCGCCGCCAGCATGGTCACAGGATGCAATTGCCTAGGCTGGCCTTCGAAAAGAAGCGGGGAAACCCGATCCAACATCCTCGTCAGCTCTCGGGTTTTCATTGAAACTCCAAGGCGGCGGCGATCGTCACCGTCCCGGAATGTCTCGTGAAGTGCCGCCGATCCTCGAGCAGGGCCGCTTGCGTCGGATCCTTGGATTCCTTGGACTGAGGACGCTTGACGAGCATCGTTGCCCCTTCTTGTTCTTGTTTCGGAAATATCTTGTTGCGAGGATGAAGCCCAATCAATATCCCCCGCATCGGTCTCACCTTTCAGTGGTGGCGGAGTTGCAGCTTTTTCCAACTTTCGGTTCTTGCCAGGTGATCATGAACCAAAGCAGCTTCCGCAGACCCAGTGCTCACGAGCCTTTCCGTGCGGAAATCGTCGCCATGCTCGGAAAGGGATCTAATGCCAGGCTGGGTCGAAGGACAGCCTCCCTGTCATTGCCGACTTTGCGGCATACCGGTCCGGGGAAATGTTTCCTCCTTGATAACAATGGTACCCATTGACTTGTTATTGTAAACAAAAGCGCTTATATTTAGCCTCACTGGCTTCCTGACCTAGCGGAGCCCCCATTCCCCGATCAGGCGGAGGAAAAGTTCATGCTAAACAAGCTGACGCCAATCTTTACATCCATCAACTCGCAACTTCCTGATCTGTCTTGGCCGGAGTTCACTGCAGGAGATCTGCGGACGCTGGCTGTCCTGACCGCCTTCGTGGTGTTGTTCGCACTCGAAGCACGGTTTTCCTATCGCGAGCAAGCCGCTAAGGCGGTCCGTCAGTCCTATTGCACCAACATGGGCGTATTCATCCTGAATGACACGCTGATGTCGCTGCTGTCGGTCTCCTCGCTTTGGTTCGTGGCTGAGCGCTGTGCCGACACGGGGCTGCTCGCTTTCATTTCAGACCCTGCCCGCAAGGCGATAGCATCTTTTCTACTCCTTGATCTGGCGCTGTATTTCTGGCATCGAGCCAACCACAGCTTTAATAGCCTGTGGATGTTCCACAAAGTGCATCACAGCGATCGCTGCGTGAATGTCTCCACCGCCTTTCGGCTGCATGGTGTCGAGGTCTTTTTGACCACAGTGGTCAAGGCGGCGTTCATCGTGATGATGGGCGTGGACACGGCCGTGTTGCTCGCGAACGAAGCGGTCGTCACCCTGTTCGTGATGTTCCATCACACCAATATTACGTTCAGGGGTGAGCACTGGGTCGGTCGCCTGACGATTGTGCCGTATCTTCATCGGGCACACCATTCGACCGAGCGCCACGAGCACGACCGCAATTATGGCGCGGTATTTTCGTTTTGGGATCGGCTGTTCGGTACGTTCGCCGACCTGGAGCCTAAGGAATTGGGGATTAAGTATGTTCCAGGGCTCAGTCTGATCGAGCTGGTGAAACTTGGCCTGACGCGCGCGGTTTTGCCCCCTCCTGAGGCCTTACAAGGGATGATCGCCGAGGCGGCCTACTTCAGAGCCGAGAAACGCGGTTTTGCGCCAGGCTA